>Ga0209079_10000001_pt1 | contig 258968 bp, 236 predicted proteins | sample PPLLaktember2015_2_FD_187259 | JGI IMG/M metagenome (GOLD analysis project Ga0209079, IMG submission 187259) | Freshwater sediment microbial communities from Prairie Pothole Lake near Jamestown, North Dakota, USA - PPLs Lake P7 Core (6) Depth... | ecosystem: Environmental > Aquatic >... | reverse complement strand
ATAACTGTCGCAACAGGTTGTCGTTCCCGAGAGAATCATCTCGGCCATCCCGAGAAGGGCGCCCCGGTAGATCATCTCGCGGTTCACGTGCTTTGCCTCGGCGGGGAACATGTGGTCGTGGAGCCACTCCATCAGCGGCAGATCGTCGGCGAGCCCCCGGAAGCAGGTCATCGGCAGGTGGGTGTGCGTGTTCACCAGGCCCGGCATGACGGCACAGCCCGAGGCATCGATCGTTTCGACAGGGCTTGACGCCGGGGCTTCGGCCCGGGGGCAGGCAAAGCGGATCATTCCCCCGGAGATGCCGACGGTGGCGTCCTCGATCAAGTCCATTCCGTCGGTCAGGGTCAGAAGGGTGCCTCCCGTGATGAGGACGTCGATCTTTTCAATGCGGTTCATACGGGGGCCCTCACATCCCGAGACTTGCCCGGATCCGCCCGGCGATTCGGTTTACGCGCTCCATGACTTCCGCCTCGTCGACGGTGAGGAGCTTGCGGTTTCTCATGACGATGCGCCCGTTGATCACGACGGTGTCCACGTCGGAGCCCGAGGCACAGTAGACAAGGTGGGAGTGCTCGCTGTAGACCGGCGTGAGATGGGGACTGTTGAAATCGACGGTGATCACATCGGCCTTCATCCCGGGCCGCAGGGATCCGACAGCTTCCCCCATTCCGAGAGCCCGGGCGCCATCGCGCGTTGCCATGTTCAGGACGGTGCCAGCACTCATCACCGTGGGATCGAGCCTGAAGGCCTTGTGGAGCTTGGCCGCCGTGTCCATCTCCTGAAACAGGTCCAGGTTGTTGTTGCTGGCGCAGCCGTCCGTGCCCAGGGCCACGGTCACGCCTGCCTTCTGCAGATCCGGCACGGGGGCGATGCCCGATGCCAACTTCATGTTGCTCTCGGGGTTGTGCACGACTTTCGCTCCCGTGCGGGCAAACATCGCGATGTCCTCGGCGTCGAGCCAGACGCAGTGAAATGCCACAAGGTTCTCGTCGAGCAGGCCCGTGTCGTGAAGGTATTTCACGGGGCTGCAACCGAATATTTCCGTCAGGCTCTCCCGCTCCGATTTCGTCTCCAGCAGGTGAAGGGCCAGGGGGACCTTGCAGCGGTCGGCGAGGGCCTTGGATTTCTTCAACAGGTCCTCCGAGCAGGTGTAGAGGGCGTGAGGCTCCACGGTGATCCGAACCAGCGGGTCGCCGGCCCATTTTTCGATGAGGTCCTTCGTGTACGCAAGCCCCTCATCGGGCGTCTTGAAATTGGGGGAGGGGAAATCGAAGAGCACTTCTCCGAGAAGGCAGCGCATCCCGGCGAGGCTTGCCGCTTTCGCCGTCTCGTCCTCGAAGATGTACATGTCGCAAAACGCCGTCGTGCCGGAGCGGATCATCTCGATGCAGGCCAACAGGCTTCCCCAGTAGGCGAGCTCCGGGTCCACGTTTTTCGCCTCGGCGGGAAAGATGTAACGGTTGAGCCACTCCATCAGCTCCAGGTCATCGGCGATCCCCCGGAAACAGGTCATGGCCGCATGGGTGTGGGCGTTGACGAGACCGGGCATGATGACGTGGCCGGCCGCCTTGATAACCACCCGGCCCCGGTAGCGTTGTGCAATATCGGCCCGGGGGCCCACTGCGACAATTGTGTCCTTCCGGATGGCGACGGCGCCTGAAGGGATGACCGTATCGGCCTCGTCCAGGGTCAGGATTGTGCCGCCTTCTAGGATGATGTCGACTTCCTGCATGCTGCCTCCCCGTGCCGCTCTTCAGGGTTGTCTTTACGCGGTCCGCACCGCGGGCTGTCGCCTCGCATCTTGACAGTACCTGGCAAAGATAATATACATGCCCGTACCTGCCTCATTGCCTGGGTGGCGGAACTGGTAGACGCAAGGGACTTAAAATCCCTCGGTCCCTAGGGCTGTGCGGGTTCGATTCCCGCCCCAGGCACCATGTAAACTTTCCTGCGAAGGAAGTGCGGAAAAACCCTCTCTTGTCCCCTCCGTTTTCACGTATCTTGCATGCCTCCAAGCAAAGATTGCGCATACAAGGCCGTCAGGGACGTGAAGATCACATAAAGGATTTTTTCCAAATAATCAATTTCAATGTCACTTTTCGCCCTGGGTGCCCTGGTTCAGCATTTGCAGTCTGCCAAATCCGGTTCGGGAGCTGACGCTGTACCGTCAAAACTCCAGCTGTAATGAAGGACTGTAACCTGCATAACCAGCCATGCTCTAAAGAGAAAGGTCCATCCGGGTTCGGTTATCATTTGACAACGATCAGACGGTTTTTTATACTCGGCGCGGCGTAATGCGGATCGTCGAGGGATCGTCACGAAATCGTGATGACCTTGCACGGGGATTTTCGGAAATCAAAGGAAGACCCAGAAAAAGGGAGGTTGTTGTATGAACAGAAAGAAAGCGGTGGTTACAGCAGTTATGGCTCTCGTCTGCACGATGGTTTTCATGCCCCTGTCTGCAGACGCACAGAAATCCCCCAAGGGTGCCAAGGCCATCTTCGACAGCGGCGACGGCGCGTCCGTACGGATGTCTTCCGGCAGCCCGGCCCCGAGCACGCCCGCAGCAGCGCCCGAGAAATACGTGGGGATTTCCTACAAGCTGGCCCTTCTCAAGCCCAACGGGGATTTCACCATCGTCCCCAAGACGAGGACCTTCCGGTCAGGCGACAGGATCAAGATGCTCGTCCGGACGAACCGGCCCGGGTACCTCACGATCATGAACATCGGTCCTACCGGGAACACGACGGTCCTGTTCAATGAATACGTGGAAGCAAAGCAGCTCTACGAGATTCCCAAGTCGACGGCCCTGAAGTTTGCCGGCGCCCCCGGTACCGAGAAGGTCATGATCATGCTGTCCGGCAACCCGAACCCGATCGGTGGCGGTCAGTCCACGACCGTGGCCGGCGGCCCCGGTGCCGTTCCCCCGTCTCCGGCAGCGCCTCCCGCCATGCCTCCTCCGCCTCCAAGCGGTCAGATGAGTTCGGCTCCCCCCAGCATGCCTCCGCCTCCGCCCGGTCCCGTGGCTGACGCCGGCAGCAGCCTGCCTCCGCCCCCGCCCGTGATGATTGCAAGCAGCATGCAGGGCTCGAAGGACATCGTCGTGGAGGACCACAACAAGACGGGTTATGCCGTGATTTCCCCCAAGGCGGGCTGGAAGCCTTCGGCCAAGGGAACGAAGGATATCATCCTGGAGAATGACGCAAAGGACGGCAGCAACTACGGTGTTGTACCGGCCTCGGCAATCGATGAAGGCGGCATCCTCACGCTCGATCTCAAGCTGACACACCGCTAACAGGAGGGACGCATGAACGCCTTTCGCATCAAGTCGGTCAGTCTTCTCCTGGTTTGTGTGTTTCTCCTGTCCTCCTGCGCATCCGTGCTGCCGGATCCCTCGCAGATCCGCACGGAAGAGGAGAGAATCGATGCCCGCAACAAGTGCATCGCTATGTACACGGCAGGCGGTGCCGCGGCAGGTGCCCTGGCCGGCGCGCTGATCGGTGGTGACTGGAAGGCTGCCGGGATCGGCGCCCTCGTAGGCGGCGGTTTCGCGTTTCTCGCCGCCTGGGGTCACTGCCTGAATCTGTACTCGACCCTCCAGAGCCAGCCCGTGGCGGGCTACCAGCAGACAGCGCGGCAGGTGGGGTACAGCCCCTCCCAGGGCAACGTCACCAAGGTCCAGAGCTTCAACGTCAGCCCGGGTACGATTACCCCCGGTCAGACGGTCAATCTTGGGGGATCCTACTACGTGATGGCGCCGGAAGGGGCCAAGGAGATGAAAGTCACCGAGACGCGCTATGTGAAGTTTTTCGATCCTTCGAAAAACGAGTGGACGAACCTCGGTGGAGTCGACCAGGAGATCACGGCGGCCCCGGGACTGCGAAAGGCCGACGGCAAATTCGACATTCCCAAGGACGTCCCGGAAGGAAAGTACCGCATTGGGTTCAAGGTGGCCTCGGCTGGAAAGGAAGACACCGTGGAAAGGGATCTGGTTGTGAAAAAGGGGACGGCATCCCTGGAAACACACTGGGCATCCGTCGCTATTCGCTAACGTCGACCTGTCCGTGGAGTGAATTATGAAAAAACGGGTTCCATGCACCCTGATCTGGTTGATCGTGGCCATGACGACGCTCGTGCCGGGCGTCGTCATGGCGCAGACCACCTCCGTCAACGATTCCCACATCCAGCAGATCAACGGGCTCTTCGTACAGAACGGTGTCGGTGGCGGGCTTGTCGTCCTCGATTCCTACGGCCGGATCGAACTCAAGGGGCAGTACGAGGACGAAATCCAGGTAGATCGGGCCTTCTCGCTGGCCCAGACCGTCGTGGGCGTGAAGTGGGTGTCTCCCGTCACGCCTGAGAACATCAAGGTCAAGACGTGGGAGAAGAAGCTGGGCTCGCTCTTCAGCCGTGCTGCAGTTCTTCAGCCTTCGGTTCGGGGCGATGCCCCGGTAGGTCCCATCCGGAACCGCTACGCGCTTGTCGTCGGTGTCGGGAAGTTTAAAAACGGTATCACCCCCCTGCAGTACTCCGTGAGGGACGCCACCCTGTTTTACCGGTTCCTTCTCGAGCAGGCCGGCTTTACGAAGAACAACACGTATTTCCTGGCAGACCAGAACGCCACTTCGTCGAATGTCGTCAAGTACCTCAATGGAATCCGGAATGCGGCAAAGGATGACGATCTCGTCGTCGTCTACATGAGCAGCCACGGGACCCCGCCGGACAAGTTCGGGGGCGTCTACATCGTGACCTACGACACGGAGGTCAACCCCCGGGAACGGGTCTGGCACACCTCGGTGGCGGAAACAGCCCTGAAGGATTTCGTGGAAAACCTCAAGGCACGCAGGCTCGTCATGGTCTTGGATACCTGCTACAGCAACGGGGCGTACCGGGCGATTCCCGGGTTCCTCCCGCCGGGCGGCAAGTCACTCGGTGTAGGGGATGAAAACGAAGGCTACGGTGTCTCAACGGCCCAGGGTAAGAGGCTCTTCGGGGCCAAGGACATCGTCCTCGAGGATCAGCCGAAGCAGGCCTCATCGACGGGGAAGAGCATCGGCAGCCAGGAGTCCTACGGAAAGGTCCTCATCAGCGCCAGCAGTTCCGGCGAGAAATCCTGGGAATCGGACCAGCTGCGCAACAGCGTGTTCACCTACTACTTCGTGGACGGGATGAAGCGCTACGACGGTTCGGTGAAGGACGCCTTCGATTACTCGAAACCCAGAACCCTTCAGAGAGTCCAGCAGGAGAAGGGGGCCGACATCACCCAGACCCCCCAGGCCATGGCCACAAACGAAAACTGGAATATGCGCGTCAAGCGCTAACAGACCATAAAAAGCAGATGGAATGTAAAGGAGGAGAATTGCATGAAGAGAACGATCATCGCGTCACTGGCTGTCACCGGCTTCATCGCCCTTGCCCTCATCGGGTGCGGGCAGCAGTCCTCACCGCCGCCCCCGCCGCCGCCCCCGCCGCCTCAGGCGCAGGCCCCGGCGCCGGCAGCGCCTGCACCGGCAGCACCCTCACAGCCCTCCCTGGAGGTGACACAGCACCTGAAACAGGGCATGGCCTACGTCAGCACGGCTAAAAACGCCGGAACGCCTGCCATCTTCAACGAGAACATCAACAACGCGATCAATGAGTTCTCGAACGCCATCAAGAAAGACCCGAGCTACGCCACGGCCTATTCGAACCGCGCCGTCGCTTACATGATGCAGAAGAAGTACAACCTCGCACTCGACGACCTCAAGAAGGCAAAGGAGCTCAAGCCCAACGACGCGTCGATCCGGTACAACCTGGCCTCGTGCCATTCCCTCATGGGCAATGTCGATCTGGGCTTCGTCGAGCTCGATGCCGCCCTGGCCAACGGGTTCAACGACTACGACTCACTCCGGAAGGACCCCGACATCGCCAACCTTCGAAAGCACCCGGACTGGAGGAAAACCCTCGAGAAGTACAAGGTGTTTCTCAACTAGAAATGGGTCTTGATTCATCCTTGGATCGGCTCCAGCGATAGATGGGAATATGTTCCTGAACGAATCGTTTGACTGACTGAAAATGCCTTGCCCGGTCCTGCAACCGGGCAGGGCATTTTTTTCGCCCGCTTGCGGGAGGGACTGCCATGATTCGACGCATCGCCCTTCTTTCGTTCATTATGCTGGCCCTTTCGGTCCCCTCCGGAGCTTACGACCCCCGATCGGTCGTTATCGGCCTGGAACGGGGACCCTGCTACGGCACGTGCCCCGTGTACGGGGTGACGATATACGGCGACGGGACGGTGCGCTACAACGGCGCAAACCACGTCCGGGTCAAGGGAAGCCAGACGGCCGTCATTGCGCCTGAAAGGGTGAAAGCCCTCATCGATGAGATCGAACGCAGCGGTTTTTTTAACCTGCGCGATGACTACATCGAGGTCAGTGTCACCGATGCGCCTTCCGCGGTCCTCTATGCAGCCGTAAACGGAAAGAAAAAACAGGTGCGGCATTACCTGGGGGATTTCAAGGCTCCCGCGGTCCTCGAGGCCATCGAGAGCCGGATTGACGAGACCGCCGGGGTGCAACGCTGGACGGCAGTCGCCGTCCCGTCCGCAGACAGAACGGCATCGTCGAAGGAGATCCCTGCGACGGCCGCACCGGTCCCCGTGCCCGGTTCAGGTTCCACCATCGCCCAGGATACGGAGAGACAAAAGATCACCCTTCGACGCACGATTGCCACCAGCCTCCGGGATGAGGCCTATGCCCTGCAGCAGAAAGGTCAGCTGCGCGATGCCGTCATCCGGTATCGACAGAGCCTTGTATACTGGCCCGACACGGGGTTGGAAACCTACATCGCGCCGCTTGAAAAAAGAACGGGCTTCACAGTGAGCCAGTACCGGCCGCAGGCCCTGCAGGCGGTTGAATTCAAGCAGGGTACCGAACATGCAACCTCGAAACGCGGTGTGGTCTATGCCACGATCCGCAACCGCTCTGATCAGGACATTCACATCCAGGCGCGCGGAGAGCCCCCCGAGGCGGCCACGCAGCTTCGGGCAGGGGAGATTCTCATCCGGCCGGTGCGACTCGCGCCGAACGGGGAGGTGATTTTCCTCGTGTCAAGAAACGGAAAGGCGATTGCATCCCGCAGCTGGTTCGGCAGTCCGGATTCCCCGTATATCGTCCCGGCCGTTCTGTATGACGACAATTTAAACGACAAGCTGCTCGTGATGACGGGACTCCGTTGAAGAAGAGGGTAAGAAGGTGAGAAGGTTGGGGAGGAATGTGCCGATGATCGAATCTCGATGGATATCTCTCGCCGTGCTAACCGGACGCATACAGGCGGCCTTGCGTCTGTTACTGCTGATCCTGCTGTGCGGGTTTGTCGCCTCCTGCGCCGCAAACCCCGTAACCGGCAAGGACGAACTGATGCTTGTTTCCGAGGAAGAGGAGATCCAGATCGGCAACTCGGTCTACCGCGATGCACTCTGGAGCGCCGAGGGGGGCGGCGGCGAATACCAGGATGCTCAGCTCAAACGCTATCTCGAAGGCGTCGTCATGAGGCTCCACAGGACATCCCACAGGCCAAACCTTCCGCTGACCTTCAGCGTCCAGAACAGTTCCGTACCCAATGCCTGGGCCATTCCGGGTCATGTGGTCATGACGCGGGGGCTGATCGCCGGATTGGATAACGAGGGGGAGTTCGCCTACGTCATGGGGCACGAGATCGGCCACATCTCGGCAAAACACTCGGCGAAGCAGATGTCGCAGAATATGATGCTGGGACTGGCTTTGGGCATCGCGGCCGTTGCGGTCGGCGGTGACGATTACGGGGAGGCCGTGGTGGGGCTGGGCGCCCTGGGTGGACAGCTCCTGCTGCTCAAGTACAGCCGCGATGACGAGCTCGAGGCGGACCGGCTGGGGGTTGCCTACATGAGCCGCCTGGGCTACAACCCGAACAACGCCCTAAGCGCTCACCGGAATCTGGACAAGGTCTTCAAGGAGTATGCCCGGTCCGTGGGACAGGAGCCCGGAGAGAGAACTTTCTTCGAAGAGCTTCTGTCGACGCACCCCCGCACCTCCGTACGGATCGATGAGATGCAACAGATGATCAACTCGACACCGCGGTCCGCCATGGTCGGTGACGGGTCGAACCGGGCAGCGTACCAGTCCATGACGGCAAACATGCGCAGGACACACAGGGTTTACACGGATTACTACGACAAGGCTGCGCGGGCCTTCGAAAAAAATCGCATTGCCGAGGCAAACAACTACATCAGCAGGGCCATCACCGAGGACCGCTACCAGCCGCCTTTTTACGCCCTGGCGGGTTTCATCTACCTCAAGCAGAACAATCAAACCGATGCGGAGCGATACTTCCGTGCGGCCCTGTCCCTGCAGGGAACCTACCAGCCGGCCATACGTGGCCTCGGGATGATGAACTACCGCAGGCAGAACTACGCCGGGAGCATCGAAATGATGAAACAGGCGATTCAGATCTTCCCGGGGGATGTGACGGCGCAGCGGCTGCTGGGGTTGAGCTACTACAGGACAGGCAATTACCGGGCTGCCATCAACCCGCTCAAAACCGTTGCACAGGCCAGTCCGAAAAACAAGACAATCCACGGCATCCTCGGACAGTGCTACGAGAATGTCAACGATCAGCGGTCGGCTTACGAGCAGTACAAGCTCCAGGTCCAGGTCGCCCCGGACAGCGACGCGGGGCGACTTGCCGCGGCAAGGGTGCAGGAGTGGAAACCCAGGTATGAACCGGAGCAACCGAAGAAGAAGTAAGGGGACGTGGATGCTTTTCATGAAGAATCGCAATCGATGGATCGTCGTCTGGCTTGCCGCGGTCGTTGTCGGGGCGGGGCTGTTTGTGCCGCAGGGCCAGACGGCCGAGATCGAGGGTCAACGCCCCATGATGATCGTTGGAGATTCGTTTCAGTTCACTCCCGGGGCCTGGTCGAGCTATTACGTCCATGACCGCGCTAAAAAGGAATATTATCGGATGTATATCGCCACCCTGGAGCGATTGACACGGGACGGCAAGCCTTGCTCCTGGATGGAAGTCGGGGTGACCCCGGAAAAGGACCCCTCCGTGGTGACCCGTTTCCTGGTGGAAGAGACCCGGAGCGGTCCCGGTGAGATCCTCGACGTCATTGTCCAGGTGCAGGGGTATTCGCCCTTCACGGTTCCTGAGAGCTTCTACAGAGGAGAGGAAAAGGATGTAGGCAATTTCAAGGGCACCGCCGTCGCGAAGCGGCTTGCCAGGCGGGTGATCCCGCTCGGCGGACGGAGCGTCAACGCCTGGGATGTGGAGGCCGTCGATGACAAAGGCGATATTCTGGAAGCCCTCGTGAGTGAGGAAGTATCCCCGATCGGGGTGATCATGGCGGAAAGCCCGCTCATCGGCATGTATCTCTCCGATTGGGGAGGAGGGGCCAGATCGAAGATCGAGGGGACGCCGGTGAATTTTTATGTGTGGTTGATGATGCAGATGGGCGGCGCGCTGACCAAGTGATGAAGTTGAGAAGTTAGGAAGTTGAGAATTTGGCGAGTCAGAATCCCTATCCTGACTTTTCTCAACTTCCGAGCTTCATAACTTCATAGCTTCTCTCTTCAGAGCGATCTTTTGACGCGGCGGCGGTCGAGCACTTCGGCCATCACGGGAAGAAAAAGCGTGCCGAAGGGCAGAAGGAATACAATCATGAACGGGATGTAATGGGCGAGGTGCCGGATGTAGAACTTCAGGGCCCGGATCTCCTCTGCCGTCCAGGGAATGCCCGAGTTTCTAGGCTTCATCAATAGAGCCATGAAGCCCTTCATGGTATCGGCCTCTGCATAGAGCAGGTCCTTATAACGTTCCAGCATCTTTTTCAGTATCCTTTTTAGCACAAGCCTGCATTCCTCGATGTGGGCTCACCGTAGTATTTCATCGGACAATCATCCTGTTTGCTGAAGTGAAACCTTGCTGCGAGGAATTTCATCATCGAACCTTGAAGCGGATAACCGGCCTGTAGCCCGTACTGCTTGCAGAGCCCGTGCCGGATGGCATGGAAATTGATTAATATCCTGTCTGGAGATGTTTATGAAAATTCCCGTCGGAAACAGCGGAATTTTGAGACGAGCCGCAAGCGCAGAATCGACAGATGCGGGTCGTTCAGCACGGAAGGCTGCCAGCGGACCGGATGCATTCAGGCAGATCCTGGAGTCGCAGATGACCCCTGCCGGCGGCATCCCTTCCGGGAAGAGCCCCGCCGGGGTTGCCGATGAGAAGAATATTCGTCAAATTATTGAAATCATTCGATTGCGGATGATGCTCGATGAGCACGTGCTGGAGTTTATGCGGGAAAAAGGGGACGATCAGTCCCTCTATCAGCGATTCGCGCGGTGGCAGGTGGCCGGGCTCAACGCGGTTTCCCCTCCGGCAGAAGCGGTAAAGCCTGAACCCGCAGCGCCGACGACGTTGACCGCGGCAGAAGATGTGCCCTCCGTGGTGAGGGTGCGCAAGGCATCGGACAGGGCCCGTCAGTACGAACCCATCATTCAGAAGGCATCGCAGAGGTATGGCGTAGATCCCGCGCTCATCCGGGCGGTCATCCGGGCCGAGAGCAATTTCAAGACCGAGAGCACCTCCCCGAAGGGGGCCATGGGCCTCATGCAGATCATGCCCGGAACGGCAAAGGACCTGGGAATCCGCGATGCCTATGACCCGCAGCAGAACATCATGGGGGGGACACGCTACCTGAAGAGCCTGCTCGACCGGTACAGCGGCGATGTGCCCACGGCGCTTGCGGCCTACAACTGGGGGATGGGGAATGTGGAGCGGCGCCCCGAAAAGCTGCCCCGTGAAACGCGGGTCTATATCAGCCGGATCCAGCAGTTCCTGGACGAAGGCCGGGCCTGAAGCACTTTTTACCCGCAGACACCCTCACAAAATACAAAACCCGCCTGAAGGCGGGTTTTTCTTTTTTCCGAGGGGCTGTCTCGTTCAGTTCATCCCGAGATACTCCCGGACGATTTCCAGCAGGTAACTCACCTTGAAAGGCTTTGACAGGGTGGGGTACTGGTACTGGGCCACCTCATCGTCGAGTTCCTTCTTGAGCCGCTTGACGCCGAAAAAGCCGCTCATGTAAATGATCTTGATGGTTGTGTCATCATTGCGGATCCGTCGAACGAGTTCGATGCCGTTGACGTTGGGCATGAGGACGTCGGTGAGGACCAGGTCCGGCTTGAAGTCCTTGTAGACCTCGTACCCCGTATCCCCGTCGATGGCCACCCTGACCTCGAACCCTTCCATGGTAAAGATGTTTCGAAGGGTGTCCTGATAGCCGAATTCGTCTTCGACAACGAGGACTTTCCACTTGTCTTTCACCTTCTTGTGGGCGCCGTTCTTGATGACTTCGATGAGTTCCTTGTCAGGCAGCGCATTGATGATATGCGCCACTTCATTGATCTTCTGCTGCATCTTCTCGGCTTTTTCCTTGTTGTTCGGGTTCAGGTCCGGATGGTAGATTTTTGACAAAAGCCTGTAGTTGGACCTGACATAGGAAATGGCTGGTGCATCGCCGAGCTCGGAATAAATCTCACGCGCCTTGTCCAGCATGCCGAGAACATTTAATTCGTTCGCGAGATCAATATACTTCTTCATCACCCTGTCCCCTGTTGATGTCCGAATCCTGACCCGGACGGCCGTTTTGCCGATCAAGGCTATTCTGTCTGTTGTTCAAAAGGCTGTCGATGGAGGTTTCAATGCAAATCTCATGCAAAACCTCGCAAAAATGGCAGATTTGACTGCAGATAATGGGGATGAATCGCAAGGCGACCCGGACAGGCGTGACGGATTGTCAGCGAAGCCCTTCAACGAAGCTGGCGACAGCTTTCATGTAGTCGGAGAGCCCGACCATGAAAATGCTGTTGTGATCGGCGCCGGGGATTTTGAGGAGCCTCTTGTTTGCTGCGCCCGATGCCTCGTAGAGGTCTTTCCCGTCGGTAAAGGGAAGGATCTGGTCGAGCTCTGCGTGGATGATCAGCGTCGGCTTTTTGAAACTCCCGATTTTTTCGATGTGGCGGAAGGCTTCGCTCTCAGTGATTGATGCCCTTTTCATGTCCACACCGACGAGATTCAGGATCGTCTGGGAGTGCGCAAACCCGCTTTCGATGATGAGGCCGTCGATGAGGTCCGGATAATATTCTGCGAGTTCGAGGGCCGGGGCGCTGCCCAGGGAGCGCCCCATCACGATGAAGGGGCCGGTACATCCGTTGAGGCTCAGCCATTTTTTTGTGTAATCCAACACGACGTGAGCATCCCGCAGCATGGCGCTCACGGACGGTTGACCCGTGGAATGTCCGTATCCCCGGTAATCGACGGGGAGGAAATTGAGGCCGAGCCGGATATAAAGAAATGCGATGTCCTCGTAGTCCTCTACGATTTCCCCGTTTCCGTGGAAAAAGAGGATAGAGGGGTTTTCCTTGTTGGCGATGTGGTATCTGGCCCCGATGGAAACGTCGGCCTCCACGGGGATCATGACATCACGAACCCCTTCCTGGGAAATGGGGCTGTTCCAGGAAGCCCTGGGGTAGAAGAGGTACTGGCTGACTTCGGGCCCGTCAAGCTTGGGGCAACCGACACGATGGAGGTCCTTCATGGCAGAATCTCCCCTCGAGATCAATTTGCCTCGTCATACCACAGGCCGAAGCGGCTGTCCACGGGAAGCCCCGCTTTGACAGCAGCGGGCAGATGGGGTAAGGAAAGCCAGGGGGAAGCCTATGCCGACGTGGCTTGTCGTCGTCTTCACGATCCTCGGAGGGGCCGCAGCGCTGAAAATTCTTCATGCGCTGGCCATCGTTGTGGTCCACCCGATCACGCAGGGGGCCATGTACACCTCAACGGGACGCGTGAAAATCCGCAAAGCGCTCGATGCCGTAACCATGAAGCCCGGAGAGCTTCTCGTCGACATCGGTTGCGGCGACGGCCGTGTCCTGCGCGAGGCCAGGAAGCGGTACGGCGTGAGATGTCTTGGGTTCGAGATCAACCCGATTGCATATACGAAGGCCAGACTTCTCACGATGGGAAGAAAAGGCATGGAGATCCGATGCCGCAATTTCTGGAAGGCCGATCTCGGGAAGGCAGATATCGTTTCGTGCTATCTCTTCCCGGACGTCATGCGCCGTCTCGGGGCGAAGCTCGGAAAAGAACTGGCCTCGGGGGCGCGAGTGATCTCCTTCAACTTTCCCATACCCGGCTGGAAGCACGAGGCCGTGCTCCGCGCCGACTCCAGGCTCCACAACGACCCGATTTACATCTACCGGATCCCCGACTCGCTCCCGGGACACGCAGAAGGTGAGAGGGTAAGAGGGTGAGAAGGTTGGAACGGCTTCCGTTTTTTTCTTACCTTCTCACCTTCTTAACTTCTCTTTTTTTCACGGTGCCCAGAGGTACATGAACTGCATCCCCCTCGGCATCAAACTCTCCAGATCCTGCGGCAGGATGTTCACGACCGTCGTGTTCCCGCCGGCCTCAGAGTAGATCGACCCCTTGTACGCGCCCGGCCGGTAATACATGATGACCGAGGCCTTGTCCAGGTTGAGGGATCTTTTGAGCCCGTCGAGGGTGCTGTCCAGATATCCCACCCGGTCGATGAGTTTATGATCCAGGGCCTGTCCGGCGGTATAGATGCGGCCGTCGGCCAGCTTCACAACGGTGTCACGGGCAAGGGGCTTGCGCCCCTCGACGATGACGTCGATGAAACGGCCGTTCATCTGATCGATGATCGTCTGCACGATCGTGATCTCATCAGGCGTAGCGGGCCTGAACGGGGACAGCATGTCTTTCATGTCGCCGGATTTGATGGCTCGAGACTCCACGCCGATCTTGCCGAAAAGCCCCTGAACGTTGAATTTCATGGCAATGACGCCGATGCTGCCCGTGATGGTCGTGGGATGGGCCACGATCTCGTCGGCCGCTGTCGCCACGTAGTAACCTCCCGATGCCGCCACATCCATCATGCACGCGACCACCCTGACGCCGGTTTTCTTCTTGTACTCGAGGATTTCGTGATGGAGGATATCGCTCGCCGTCACGGTGCCCCCGGGCGAGTTGATCCGGATGACGAGGCCCCCGATTTTCTTGTCCCCGCCGGCCTTCTTCAGGGACTCCCTGAACTCGTCGACCATGGAGCTCTCCTCGCGAAGCCCCAGCTTGCGCCGCTTTTCTTCGGAGATGATCCCCGTGATGTCTACGAGGAGGATTTTCCGGTCTCCCTCGCCGTCGACAACCTTTTCGCGGAGGGGGCCGGGCTCCGGAACGAGCGCGAGGTTGACGTAGGCACATCCACTGTACAGGAGGGTCATCGCCGCAAGGAGGGCAAGCAGGGTCATTCGTTTCATCGTGTACCTTTTCCTTTCGTCATTTCTTCTTTCCGGGGCGCAGCGGTTTGGGCTTTTCCGATTTTTTCTTCTCACGCAGCAGTCGCGAGATATCCTTCTGCCGCCTCGTGACCCGTTCCTTGCCCATCGCGATCCCCTTTCCGGCCATGCATCCGTCAGGGCCGCAGCCCGCGTACGACCGGAGGCGGACTTCGTGAAATTTCAGAGCCACCGTTTTCTGCGTTGACTCGGCCATGGGATGCTTTTATAATTCTAAAAAAGCATATTGCCAGCAAAATCCATTTCTGTAAAGGAGGTGTCATCATGTCCGAAAACAAATGCGGCGATTGGGCCAAGGGACTTCTCATCGGGGGGCTTGTCGGTGTGATCATCGGGTTGCTCTATGCGCCCAAGAGCGGAAAGGAAACGCGGGACGAGCTGTCGGACAAGGCGAAGGACGTTGCGGCAAAGCTCAAGGATGAATACGATGTCGCCCTCGACAAGAGCAAAAGCGCTTACGAAAATCTGCTCAAGAAACTGAAGGAAGTGGAAGCCAAGGCGGAGAAGAAGGCTCAGGAAATGGGCGGAGGGTCGGCCCCGCAGTCTTAAGGAAGGAGAGTGAAGCCCATGAACTGGGAAACAAGCCTGTTCATCCTCTGCATTGCCGTCGTGGTTTTCGTGGGGTTCACGATTCCCGTTCTCCTGCAGGTGAGGCGCACGGTCCAGAATCTCGATGTGACGATCACGACGCTGAACCAGAATTTGCCCCAGATCCTGAAAAACGTCGACTACATCACGGAAAACATCCGGCAGAGCGTCCATGCCGTGCGGGCTACGGTGGAAGAGACCATCAACCGCTCGCTGCCCTCGATTCTGGACAATATAGACCGTCTCACCTCGACCGTCGGCAAGTCCGTCGAACTGGTGAGAAACCGTGTGGAAGACCTCTCCCATGGTGTCGAGCGATTCCGCGGCGGACTTGCGCAGATTGACGACCGGTTCAAGGACGGGACCCGCGACCGGATGTCCCATGCCCTGACAACTTTCGCCGGGCTGGTGAAACGCGTCCGGTCGGCCCTGGAATCCTTCAGACCATGATGGTCTGATCCGCGGAGCCGCCTTCGGGGACGCCCTGAGAGGTACCTGTTCCGATAAACACACGATTACGATTCAGGAGGACGAAATGAGCGAGAGAGACGATTTTGCGAAAGGGATACTCACAGGCGTACTGATCGGGGGCCTGGTCGGCGTCGTGGTCGGGCTCCTCATTGCGCCGAAGAGCGGTGCCGAGACGAGAGAGGAACTTGCCGGGAAGGCCAAGGACTTTGCCGAAAAGTTGCAGGATGAGTACGATGTCCTTTACGACAAGGCGAGGCGCACCCAGGACAGCCTGATCCATCGTCTCCAGGAAATCGAAGAGACGGCACGCAGGAAGGCCGACGATCTGGCCATAAAATTCAAATCCTAGACCCCGGTCGCTCCAGGCGATCGGCGGACTCCGGGGGGGAGGCTCTTGTCTATGCCGTGGGAGATCAGCGCTGCCCTGGCCGCAGCGGCCCTGCTTGCACTTGCCGTTGTCGCAGCCATGACTCTGGTCGAAATTCGGAGAACGAGCAGGAACGTCACGGATCTCACCGCAACTCTGGAGCGGCACCTGCCTGCCGTTCTGCAAAATCTCGACGAGATCAAACGCAACGCCGATGCCTTGAAGTCCTCCATCCAGGCCCTTTCGGACAGGACCGCCGAAACGGGAAAGGACTTCGAGAGAATCGCATCCGGCGTCTACGGGACAACGCAATCCCTCCAGGCAAACGTGATCGAACCGGTCATCAAGACTGCAAAAGGGGCGTCAGCCCTCCTTGCTTTCGGCGTCGCCCTTCGCGGGCTGCGACACTCTCTCAGGCCGTGGCTCAGGAGGGGGAAGGGCAGGGCGTGACCTCTTGCGGTTTCTGATCATGGACCGCAGCCACCACCCGACGTGGAAATATCCCCCCAGGATAATCAGCGCCGTCAACCCTAGCAGGATGAAGAAGAACACGTCCTGATTCTCGCGCAGGGAGCTTCCCTGGAGCGACAGGATGACCGTACCGAGAAGCCGGCCCGTCGTGGAGATGACGAGGAAGTTGCGCGTCCGCATGTGTGACAGGCCCAGGATGTAGCAGAGGGTGTCCTTGGGAAACCCGGGGATCAGGAAGAAAATAAAGGAAATCGCCAGCCCCTTGTGTTCGAGGAAATAGTCGTATTTGCGGATCGTCGAGGGGCGGATGATCCGCTCGACGAAGGGAAGACCCAGGAAACGGGCAAGGACGAAGGCGATCCAGGAGCCGATGCTGAGCCCGATGGTGGAGTAAATGATTCCCAGGGCCGGCCCGTAGAGATACCCCCCGATGAGTCCTGTCACGTCTCCGGGCAGGGGTGAGATGACCACCTGGGCGATCTGGAGGGCGATGAAGAGGAATATGGAAGTTGCTCCGTAAGATGTCAGGAGCTCCGACAGCCGCTCCCGGTCCATGAAGAAGGAGTGGACGTTGAAGTGGACAATGAGAAAAATCCCGATGGCAAAGGCCAGCGGGACGAAAAGAACCCGTGCAAACGATCTTTCCACTCGGAACATACCCCGGTGACGGATCTGAGTAGCTGAACAGCCGGTTGCTGAACAACGACCCGGCCGCGGAGAGAAACCCTACCACATCTGCCGGTCCATGGCAAAGTGAAATCACCGCAAACATGCATCGACAGCACTCCGATCATATGACCACAGAAGGTGAGAAGGTGAGAGGGTAAGAACGTTGGCGAGGCCGGCGGCTCAGGGAATGCTTCCGCTTCTCCGACCTTCTTACCCTCTTTCCCTCTCACCCTCTTCCTCAGGGGCCGCCTGCGAGACAAGCCAATCCCTGATGAACTTCGTGGCCATGCAGTCGTCCTCGTTGTAATCGATAACGGCCTCGAGCCTGCCCCGCCAGGCCCCGGGCTCCTTCTGGGCCCGCAGATACCAGGCGATCGCATCGAGGGCGTTTACGTCGTCGTGGCGCCACCGGAACCCGAGGTGCCTTGCGATGTCCTTGAGACCGTTGGTGGGGGTCGGGAAGGCGAAGGCGCGCGTTGCCACGCGGTGCAGATCGACCATCCGCGGGAAAACCCGGTTTTCCACGATGTCCGCAAAACCGTGGCGATCGGCAAGCTTTTTGAGATGCCATCGCTCGTAATTGTGCCAGTGGTAGATCACCGCGTCGTCAATCGCCGTGACAAAATCGACGAACTCACGGAACATCCGCGCTTCCTCGTCAATCCTCCAGGCCATGAATGGCCGGTACCGAACCCCATCGGGTTCCTCGACAAGCAGACCGATCAGGTAGTCGACCTGCTCCAGCCCCTCCTGCTCGCACGACGGGTCGGTGCCCTCCAGATCCAGGAAAAGCGATGAGGCCCTTTGAGGGAAGCGCAAGGCAGAAGGGTCGAGCAGGATGCAGGCCCTTTCGCGGATCGCCTGGGCATTGACGATAAGCCTCTCAGCCGTTGACCGGCCCAAGCCGGGGATTTCACGGAGAAAATCGGGAGACGCCGCTGCCAGGTCCCAGATCTTGCGGATCCCCCGGGCGGCAAGCTTTTCCTTCATGCGCGGACCGACGAGCGGCACGAGGGAGACGTCCCGGAGGCGAAAGGCCATGTGGTTCGTGTAAGTCATCCAGGGCCACTCGCCCCCGTTGTATGTAGGTGTGGGCGTATCCATCCCATCAAGGATGCGTTGTGTGCCCGATATGGCGTCATGCAGCTTTCTTTCGTAATCCCCGTACCGATAATGGCTTTCGACGAGATCCCGGTTGATGAGGGTGAACCGGTCGGGCAGGCAGCCCTGGATGCGGGAGAGCAGATACGTGTAGAATGCGGCCTGGAGTATGTGTGTCTCCTCGATATTGCCTGCCAGCTTGACCTCCTTGACCGCGTAGTGGTAGTCGCCGAAGCGGGAACCCCGATCGGTATGTTTCTCGAGGATATCGATCCGGCCCTGGAGGTTTTCGGGAAGATGGAACAGGGGCAGGCCGCAGATGAACTCGGCGCCCCGGGACATCTGCTCGAGGAGGCGCAGGAAACCCTCCCGGGGCTCGCCATACGGGATCGGTGCGTACCCGGGATAGCGGGTTTGCAGCACGTGTTTCTCATGCGCGACCCCGCGCTCGAGGAGCAGTTCCCGGTAGGGTCCCAGCGGCTCACGGTGCTCGGGCGCTGCGAACTTCTCGCACCAGATGGTAAAGGGGGAGCGATAATAGAGCGAGATGTTTCGCGCCGTCAGCTCTCCGGTCAGGCTGCCCGCCGTGCAGGAACGAAAAATCTCCGAGACGATCGACATGGGTTGATCGGGGGCGCGACCCGCAAGCCCGGCCTTGTAGGCGGGGCCAGGGCGCGCAATCATGTTTGGTTCTTTCCTTGCCGGGAAGCCCCGCCCTGTGGGTGGGACTATAAATCATACCGGTCTTTGTGTCCTCTGTCAAAGACCGCCGCTGCGATCAGTACGATTCGTCCGGTCGTTATACTCCTTGAATTTATCTTGAAATTTCGCTACAAAGGGTCATCGTCTGCCTTTCCCGTAAAGGATGCCTTTCGAGTGCAGGAGGACCCACCATGCCGGATAAACTGCGAAAAATCGGTCTAGCCCTCGGAAGCGGCTCTGCGCGCGGCTGGTCCCACATCGGGGTCATCCGGGGACTGCAGGAAGCGAATATCGCCATTGATATCGTCTGCGGTTCCTCTATCGGGGCCCTGGTCGGCGGGGCCTTCGCAGCGGGAAAACTGGACGAGGCGGAAAAGCTCATCCGTGGACTTGCCTGGTCCGATGTTCTTGGGTTCATGGAGGTCCCCATACCCCGGTCCGGCATCATCAACAGTGAGAAAATCGCCGAGTACCTGCGGGAAAAGCTCGGGGACCCGAACATCGAGGACCTCCCCATTCCCTTCGCCGCTGTGGCGACGGACCTGACCTCGGGGCAGGAAGTGTGGATCCGCCAGGGCTCCCTCATCGAGGCCATACGCGCGAGCCTCTGCATGCCGGGAATGTTTACACCCTGTTTCCGGGACGGAAGGCTCCTCGTCGACGGGGGGCTCATCAATCCCGTACCCGTGTCTCTCTGCCGATCCCTAGGCGCCAACACCGTCATCGCCGTGAACCCCAACACGGACATCAAGATCCAGTACGAGATCACCAAGGAGCCCATCCTGGGCGGCCCTCCCAAACCCGAGCCGGAGGAGCAGGAGCAGGGTCTCCGCGTCCGCGACCTATTCTTCGCAGGCCTTACGCTCTACGTGACCGAACGGATCAAGCGGAGCAAGTCGGCCATCACCGGTCGTTTCTCTTCGAAAGATGTCGAAACGGACGACAAGGGGGGTCTTCGGGATCATCTCATCGGCTATCTCACCGACTACATCAACGCCACCATGAAGCAGGGCAAATCTCTTGCCCTGGGTCAGATCACGGAAGACGGGACGTTTCGGGAGCCCTCGCTCTTCGAGGTGATTACGGCCTCCATCAACCTGATGGGGGATCGGATCGCCCGCCAGCGGCTTGCAGGCGACCCTCCCGATGTCATGATACTGCCCCATGTCTCCCATGTGGGGCCGCTCGAGTTCAACCGGGCCGACGAGGTCATCGAAGCCGGGCGCCGGGCACTGAACCTCATGCTGCCCATGCTGAAGGATCAGATCGGCTTCGTTGTGACGATCTAGCACGTCACGGCGCGAACGACAGGGGCCGAATATCTTCCGGACGCGGATCTGTGAAAAAGTGTCGTCACTCACGGCGGCACCATCGAGAAAACTCCCCCCGCACTTTCCGAAAAACCCCTTGACAATCGAGCATCCGTCAAGCATGATCGAACGCCGATTCAAATAATGAACGTACGTTCAGGAATCACATGGACAGGACCGGAAAACTGCAGAGACGAGAAAAGGAGTACCGATTCCGCCGGGCCGAGATTCTCGAGCAGGCCGAGAAAATCTTCGCCGGAAAAGGGTTCCACGAGACGACGATGGCACAGATTGCGCAAGCCTCCGGCTTCTCGATAGGAAGCCTCTACCATTTTTTCCGCGGTAAGGAGGAACTGTACTCTCTCATGGTGATGGAGAAAGTCCGGCTGATGTATGACGAGATCATGGAAACCGCCAGCCGGGAGGAGACTATCGAAGGCAAGATCAGGGCTCTCGTGATCTCGCACTTCGCCTATGTGGAGCACCATATTGATTTTTACCGTCTGCTGGTCGGCCATGAGAGCGGACTTCGATCGGAGGGCCTGAAGAGTCTGCGGAACAAAATTCTTGACGAGCACCGGAAGCATGTCGGGTGGATTGAAGATCTCCTGCGCGAAGGAATCCGGAAACAGTTTCTCAGGGCTCTCGACACGAAGTCACTGGCCAATGCCCTCATGGGAATTATCGCATACTTCAAATTTGCATGGATCATGAGCCCCTCCGGAACCTCCCTCTCGGGAAAGGTGGAAGATGTGCTCGACCTGTTCCTGCGGGGTGCCTGCGCCGGATCGGGAAGCGGACAGGGGGCGCCCGGGATCAGCGCAGAAAGAAAATACCTTCAGGAGGCGGAATGAGAGTCTTCAACGCATGGACGATGTCGATCGGCCTGATGATCCTTCTCTGGGGCGCTCCGTCAACGGCGGCGGAATACACGCTGGAGGATCTCTACCGCGTCGGGATGCAGAAATCCGAGAAGGTCAGGATCTCCAGCGAGAACGTGGAGATCGCCGATACCGGAAAGTACAAGGCCCTGTCGGCGCTTCTGCCGAAAGCCACCGCGTTCGGCGCATACACGAATTACTCGGAGGAAAAGCGCGGCCCCTCCGGCTCACTCATCCAGCCCGAGACGCAGGGCAACTGGGGGATGAGAATCGACGAGACCCTGTCGCTGAGCGGTCGGGAGTTCAAGTCCTACTCGCTCTCCAGGGACAACGTGGAAAAAAGCCGCTTTGACTTCCAGTCGTTTCAGGAGGATTTTCTGCTCACCCTGTCGCTGGCCTACTTCGAGTTTCTCAAGGCCCGGAAGGGCCTCGAGATCGCCGACTCCAACGTGGAGCGCCTGACGAAATACAGGGAGGCAGCCCGGACCCGACTCAAGGCGGGCGAAATCACGAAAACGACGGTCCTGAGGGCCGAGGGCGAGCTGTCGGGAGCACTTTCCGACCAGATCAAGGCAAGAAACTTCTATGAAAGCTCGAGGGTTTTCCTTGCGCGGATCGCCGGGATCGAACGGGATTTCCAGATCCGGGAGATGCCCGTCGAGGAGCATGACACGCCGCCCCTCGATGTCCTGAAGGAAAGTGCTCTCAAGAAACGTCCCGATGTGAAGAGCATCGAGACCCAGGTCCAGATCTCCGAAAAACAGGTCGATGTCACTCGAGGAGCCTACTGGCCGTCTGTGTCCGTCGCCGGCGTGTACAGCGGGACCGATCAAAGCCCCGAGACCGCCTCGTACAACAAGGAAAGCGTCTGGGGCGGCGTCACGCTGAACTTCCCGATTTTCGAAGGGGGGCTTCGGCGGGCGGAGGTGAGGGAATCGGAATCGAGGTATCGCCAGGCGGAGTTTCAGTACCGGGACTTCGTGAAGTCCGTGAACGTGGAAGTGGAAAACACCTATCTCGATCTCATCGCCCAGAAGGGCATCTACAAATCCGCCCAGGACCAGTTGGTCTATGCCGAAGACAACATTCGGGCGGTGGCGAAACAGTTCGAATTCGGGCTGGCCAGCAGCCTCGACGTCATCGATGCCAACAACCTTCTCATCTCTGCCCAGAAGCTCATGGCCGATGCGACCTACAACTATCAGTTCTTCATCCTGCGCCTGCAGCGTGTGACGGGTTATCCCCTGATGGAGTACGTCGCAGGAACGACGGGCGAAGAGAAAAAACCCTAGGTAAACCGGAGGAAGCAAATCTGATGCTCAACCGAGACGCGAACTCATTGACTACGACCAGGCCATTCCGGGCGGCTGCGGCCGTGTTTCTGCTTCTTCCGGTCCTTCTGATCGGCGCATGCGGGAAGAATGAAACCAAGGTGGCCGGGGAGAAAACGATCAACATTCAGGTCATGACCGTGGAGACAAAATCCCTGAGGCCCTTTATCGAAACGATCGGTTCGCTGAAGGCCTTCGAGCAGGTGGTCGTCTCGAGCGAGATCGAGGGGATCCTGCGGACCACGAACGTCGAAGAGGGTGCCTTTGTGTCGAAAGGGGCGCTCCTGGCCACGGTGGAGGACCGTGACTATGCCAGTGAGCTCCGGAGGGTCGAGTTCGCCCTCAAGCAGGCCGAGGCGACGCTCGTCAACACGAAGACGGAATTCGCGCGAAAAGAGACTCTCTACAAGGAGGAACTCGTCACGAAGCAGCAGTTCGACGACGTGTTCACGCGGATGGCCGTTGCCGATGCCGAGGTCGAGCGCTCCAAGGCCGCCCTGGCGATTGCACGGGAGCGCTACGCCAAGACGCGCATCCTTTCCCCTATGGCCGGTTACATCAGCGAGAAGAAAATCTCCCAGGGGGAATATGTCCGCAACGGCACCCCGCTGTACACTCTCGTCCAGATCGACCCGCTGAAGCTTCTCTTCACCGTGTCGGAGAAGGACATAGGCCGGCTCAAAGTCAACCAGGACGTTCAATTCAAGGTGGATGCCTACCCCGACACGGAGTTCAAGGGGCGGGTCACGATCCTCTACCCCACGATCGACGAGCGGACCCGGAGCCTCATGGTCGAGGCGCAGGCCGCAAACCCGGAGCGCCTCCTGAAACCTGGGCTTTTCGCCAAGGTCATGCTCTACACGACCGAAGCGAGGGACACCGTCGTCATCCCCGTGACCTCCCTGTTGTACGAAGGCAAGAGCATGAAAGTATTTGTCGTGGAAGGAGACCGGGCCAAGGAACGGATCGTCAAAGTGGGGAACAAGTACGACGATACGATGGAGGTCGTCGAGGGCCTCAAGGGCGGAGAGACCCTCGTCGTCGTCGGGCAGCAGAACCTGGCGGAAGGGGTGAAGGTCCATGTGGCTCGCTGACACCTCGATCAGGCGGCCCGTTACGGCGACGATGTTCCTCATGGCCCTCGTCGTCCTGGGAATCGTGAGCTACCCCAGTATCGGCGTCGACCTCTACCCCAAGGTGGATTTCCCCATTGTCAACGTTACGACGCGCCTGATCGGGGCAAGCCCCGAGATCATGGACATCGACGTGACGGACAAGATCGAGGAATCGATCAACACGATCAACGGCGTCAAGACGATCAGCTCCCAGAGCGTCGAGGGGACCTCCGTCGTCACCGTTGAATTCGAGCTGGAAAAAGACATCGATCTCGCTGTGCAGGATGTGCGGGAGAAAATCTCCATCATCCGCGCGAAACTCCCCACCGATATCGAAGAGCCCATCATCCAGAAGGTGGACCCTGACGCCACCCCTGTCCTGTGGATGAGCCTCTCCGGGAGCCGTTCGATCGGCGAGCTGTCCACCTATGCCGATGAGGTCCTCCAGGAGAAACTGCAGAAAGTTTCGGGGGTGGGGGCCGTCAACGTCTCCGGGATCAGGCTGCGGCAGGTGCGCATCTGGCTGAGCCGGGACAAACTCCAGGCCTATCAGATCACGTCCGGCGATGTTGCGCAGGCCCTGGCACGGGAGAACGTGGAGATCCCCGGGGGAAGGATCGAAAGCCTCTCCAAGGAGTACTCCATCAAGGTCAAGGGGGAATTCCCCCGGGTTTCCGATTTCAACGATCTCATCGTGGCTTATTCCAAAGGGGCTCCCGTGCGCATCCGGGACGTCGGCCGCGCGGAGGACGGTCTCGAGGAGAGGCGATCCATTGCGCGCCTCAACGGAGAGACGGCCGTCGGCCTCGGCATCCAGAAGCAGTCGGGAACCAACACCGTCGAGGTGGTTGACCTTGTAAAAAAAGAACTGGAGAAGGTCCAGAAGACCCTGCCGCCGGGGATGAAACTCAGCATCTCCTTCGACCAGTCCCGGTTCATCAAGACCTCCATCAACGAGGTGCAGCACCACCTGATCATCGGCGGTTTACTCGCTGTTTTTGCCGTCTTCCTCTTTCTGAAAAACGTCCGGACCACGCTCATCAGCGCCCTGGCCCTCCCGATTTCTGTCATTGCCACGTTCACCCTCATCTACGCATTCGGGTTTACCTTCAACAACATGACGATGCTGGGCCTGACCCTGTCCATCGGGCTGCTCATCGATGATGCCATCATCGTCATCGAGAACATCTACCGGAATATCGAGCAGGGGATGAAGCCGCGGGAAGCGGCATCTTTTGCCACGGCCGAGATCGGGCTCGCCGTCATGGCGACCACGATGGCCATCGTCGCCATTTTTCTCCCCGTGGCGTTCATGAAGGGGATCATCGGGCGATTCTTCCTGCAGTTTGCCCTTACGGTGGTCTTTGCCGTTCTCGTGTCGCTCATCATATCCTTCACCCTGACACCCATGATGTCCTCCCGTTTTCTCAAGCCCCACGGGCAGGATACTCCCGGTCCTCGATGGAAACCTCTGCGTCAGGTCTATCGGCTGACACAAGGGATGGGCGACTGGCTGGAGATACGATACGACGAGATGGAGCAGATTTATCGCCGGTTCCTGGAATTCTGCCTGAACCGAAGAAAGACCGTGCTGGGTCTTGCCCTTGTCATTTTCGTCCTGAGTTTGATGATGACAAGGTTCATCGGCAAGGAATTCGTGCCGTCGGAGGACCAGAGCCAGTTTCTCGTGAGACTCGAGGCACCCATTGACTATTCCGTCGATTCCACGGATCAGCTCTTTCAGAAGGCCGAGGCGATCGTCAAGGAGATCCCCGAGATCACGAGATTGTACTATTCCCAGGGAGGCGGCCGGTTCCGGGAGGTCAACAAGGCCGTATTCATGATCACCCTGAAGCCGAAAAAGGAACGGAAGAGAAGCCAGCAGGATATCCAGGCACTGATTCGTAAAAACCTGGCCCAGATCCCGGGCCTCAAGGCCAGCGCCGAAAACATATCCCTGATCGGAGGCGGGCAGCGAAACGTGCCCATACAGTACTCGATCCGGGGAACGGATCTGGACGCCCTCCAGAGATATGCGAGACAGATCACGGGGGATTTCGCGAAACTGCCCGGGATCGTCGACGTGGACACCTCCCTGGAAACGGGAAAGCCGGAAATTAAAGTCTATATCGACCGGGACAAGGCTGCCGACCTGGGGGTCAACATCGCCACGATCGCCGAGGCGGTCAACTTCCTGATCGGCGGAGAGGTGGACGTGACCAAGTACAAGGACGAGGCGCGGGGGAGACGCTATGACGTGAGGGCCAGACTCGATCCGGGCGACAGGTCGAGCCCGGCCGATATCGGGCGGATCTACGTGCGCTCAAAGGACGGACGTCTCGTGGAACTGTCGAATGTCGTGCAGGTTCAAGAGGGGGGCGGCCCGAGCATCATCAACCGGGTTGACCGGCAACGGGCCGTGACCGTCTTTGCCAACCTCGAGAAGAAACCCATGGGACAGGCCATGGCGGAGCTCGACGCAATCACGGCCGGCGTGCTCCCCTCCGATTTCACGGCGAGCTACAAGGGCCAGGCCAACGTGATGCAGGAGTCCTTCCAATACCTGCTGTTTGCGATCCTGCTTGGCGTCATCATGGCCTACATGGTCCTGGCTGCACAGTTCGAGAGCTTCATCCACCCCTTCACGGTTCTGCTCTCCCTTCCCCTGTCGTTCATCGGCGCCTTCGGGGCTCTCCTGATCACGGGAAAGACGCTGAACGTCTTCAGCTACATCGGACTCATCTTGCTCATGGGTCTCGTGAAGAAAAATGCCATCCTGCTGGTGGATTACACGAACACGCTCCGGGCGAGAGGCGTGCCCCGCCGGGAGGCCATCCTGGAGGCGGGCCCCGTACGGCTCAGGCCCATCCTCATGACGACCGTAGCCATGATTTTCGGCATGCTTCCCGTTGCCTTCGGAGTGGGGGAAGGAGCCGAGACCCGCTCGCCCATGGGCGTGTCCGTCATCGGGGGTCTCCTGACGTCGCTGTTTTTGACCCTTGCCGTGGTACCGGCCGCTTACGACCTTTTCGACGACGGTCAGGATTGGCTGAAAAGGGGCGAATTCAAAAAATTCGCAACGCGGGACTACTGGATCATGCGGATCCGGCAGATCCCGGGACTCCTGAAAAAGATCCGGCAGGCACCTCAGGCGATCCGTCTGCTTTGGACCTGCTGCAAACAGGTGCCGGGTGTCATCCTGTCGCTCGGTTCGAGAATCGCCGGCTGGCTAAAGCGAAGGCGTGGCGGGAACCCGCCGGATTAAAATTCCTCGCACCAAGGTGCCAGGAATTTAGAGTTTTATTTCACTGTTTAATTGTCTGTTATTATGCTCGCTTACCCCGCAGCAAGCTGCGGGGACCGGGGGCGCTTCCCGCCAGGGTGCGCAACCATGAATGGTCTTTTCCCTGCCGGGAAGCCCCGCGAAGCGGTACAAGGCTTCAATGCGCGTGCAATCGTTTTCACAACAACCCTTGCAATAACCCCGACGGGAGGTGTAGGGTTAGTAAAATAGTTCGTGGTCAGTCCATCTGGCATTCAACGAAGCATGCTGTGAAGGAGGGGGGCCATGAAGATGTTTCTGATCGTCTACTGTGACGCCGCCGACGAGGATGTCATCGACACATTCAAGAAAAGCGGTGTCAGGGGCTACACGAAAATGCGGGAGGTTCGGGGCGAGGGAACGGATACGGAGCCGAAGCTCGGCAGCCACTGCTGGCCCGGAAAGAACCACGCCCTCTTTATCGCCGCCGATGACGGAGAGGTAGCACGCATCAAGGAGACCATCCGGGTCCTCCGGAAGGAACATCCCCGCTCCGGCGTCAAGGGCTTCATCCTGCCCATGGAGGAGAGCGTCTGAGATCAGGCCGCATGGCACGGGGTCAAAGATCCGGGAAAAAGAACAAAAAAAGGGGACAGCCTGCCGGGCTGTCCCCTTTTGATTCCAGATGACTCGGATTGATCTAGTCGCGCCGCCTCAGGATGCCCAGGCCGATGAAGCCTGCCCCGAGGAGCAGGAGCGACAGGGGCTCAGGGGTCTGAACGATGATCTCCTGGACTTTGATGTCGACAAAGGCTTCCGTGAAAGACTGGGCCGTGAGGCCGCCTGCACGAAGCAGGTTCAGGTCCCAGGCCGCGCCACCCGTGGCAAGGGCGAGATTGACATAGTCTTCGGTCGTGGTGCCGAAATCCGAGAAGAAGGTGTAACCTGCCACTTTTGTATATCCGCCCGAACCATCGGCCAAGTAGCAGTTGCCTGCGGCGTCGATGCCCAAGCATTGATTCGTCGTTCCGATTTGTCTCCAACGTGCATCAACTACGACATTCAGGAGGAAGTTCCCTCCCGTCAGGGACGCGAGAACTCCGGCATACGTGAGTGCTGCGGTATTGTCCCTGTCCTCGTCCGTGACGAGAATGAGGTTCTTCGCTGCAGCCGCGCGATAGGTGTAATTCGTAATGGCGTAATTGATGCCTGCCCAGCCGTCTTCTTGGGAGCCGCTGATCACCAAGCCGCCTGCGGCAGTAGAGAACTGAGCCGCCGAGCCAAATTCAGCACCGCCGACGAGATGCTTATGAGGGGCGAAATGGGTTGAACCACCGCCAAAACCCGTCAACCCGTACTGATTGGGTGTCAACCCCTTGCCGATGAGGCCCGTATCGAGAGATCCGACCATCGTGCCCAGCCAGGCGTGCTCGCCTGACATGGACCCCGACTCGTCGACGACGGCCACGATATCCGCGTAGGGAGGGGCCGCCATGGCCAGGGTCGTCCAGAGAAGCAAGATTACTGCTGAAAACAATGTTTTTTTCATGAAATCCTCCTTTCTTTCCGTGTATTGGCCGTTTTCCAGGCACACTCTTTCTTTTGAAATTTCATTTGTTCCCGAATACGACAAAGAACGAGGAGAAAAAGGTCGACGAAGAGTGAAAAGATGATCAGATAGAAGAAACAGAAGAAGAAATACAGGATGAGAATCAAACGAATTCTGGGAAACCCATGCACTCAATTATGGCAAGAAAGGTGCCATGCACTTAAGTATTTGATATGGATGACTTATTGAGAATGTGGGCTTTTCGTGCACTGCGAAAAATGTAAAGAATGCCTACGTAAAAAAATGGGGCTCGACGGCGGGCTGTTTCGGATAATCCCAATGAATCAGGAAGTTACGGCGGAATAGTTCTCATTTCGAAATTGTAAAAATGTCCGACAAAAGGCATTTTGAATTGCGGTTTGTGATCATCGCAGTCAAAAGGAGGGGAAATAAGGCGCGTATCTATCCTTATTCCTTTTCCACCCAGGCGTAAGCGCTGTGGTTGTGGATGCTCTCGATGTTCTCGGCCTCCACACTGTACCAGGTGAAGTTCGAGTCGCGGTTCAATTTCACGGCCACGGCGCGCACCACGTCCTCGACAAACATAGGGTTGGCGTGGGCTGTTTCCGTCACGTGTTTCTCATCGACACGCTTCAGAAGAGAATAGACCTCACCGCTTGCCGAGCCCTCCACGAGGCTGATGACATCCTCGATCCAGAAAAACTTCCTGAAACGGACCTGGACCCGTACGATGCTGCGCTGGTTGTGGGCACCGATGCAGCTCATCTCCTTGGAACAGGGGCAGACGGTCGTCACGGGCACCGAGACGCCCACGAGAAAATCCGTCTTCTCCCCGTCGTTTTCCCCCGTGAACCAGCACCGGTAGTCCATCAGGCTCTTCGCCCCGGAGACGGGTGCGCTTTTCTCGATGAAGTAGGGAAACTCGATCTCCATGTGCGCCGACTTGGCATTGAGCTTTTCGCGCATCTTGAGGAGGATCTTTTCGAAACTGCGGATGTTGATTTGCCCCCGGTATTCGTTGAGGATCTCGATGAACCGGCTCATGTGGGTGCCCTTGAACTGGTGGGGCAGGTTGACGTACATGTTGACGGTGGCATTGACGTGCTGTACCCCGTTTGCCCGGTCCTGCACGATGATGGGGTACTGGATGCCCTTGACGCCCACCTTCTTGATGTTGATCTTCCGGCGGTCCCTCCGGCTTTGAACGTCGATCATCGACTCTCTCCCGTGTAGCTCACGCGGGCATTGTCGGACTCCCAGACCGTCACCTCGGCGATGCGGGAGGCGTTTCCCTTCATCCGGGCGGCGAGACTTTCGAAGATGAAGCGCGCCACCCGCTCCGAGGTCGCGCAATCCCCCGAGAAGGGCGCCAGTTCGTTGAGGTACTTGTGATCGAGCTCGTCGAGCACCTCGACGGTCCACTTCTTGAGGTCGCGGAAGTCGACGAGGAGACCCTCGGGGCTGAGCGTGCGGCCTTCCACGGTGACATCGACCTTGAAGTTGTGGCCGTGCAAGTCTTCGCACTTGCCCCCGATTTTCAAGGCATGGGCGGCGGAAAAGCTCTTGGTGACGGTCACTCTGAACATGTCTTCACCCCGCGAAACGGTCAGCTCGATCGATTGTCCAACCGGACAGGTATTGGACAAATTCATGTATTTCTATATCACATTTTTCAACCCGGATGCGCAAAAGTTGAATTTGACGGACAGATGTGCTAGCAAACCAGAGCGTTTTCGATGATGATCTCCCGGAGGGTCCAGACATGAATACATCGTATATGCCCGCGTTCAAGAGCCCCGAGGAACTGAGGGCGATCCAGGTGGAGGGGCTCTGCTGGACCGTCCGGCACGCCTGGGAGGGCTCCGAGTTCTACCGGAGCCGAATGCAGGCGGCGGGCGTGAAGCCCGATGACATCCGGGGCCTCGACGACATCCGGAAGCTGCCCTTTACAATGGCAGGGGATTTACAGGATCATTATCCTTTTCCGCTGCTGTCGGTTCCCTTCGACAAGATCGTCAGGCTCCATGCCTCGTCGGGCACGACGGGAAAGCGCAAGGTGATGGTCTACACGCAGAAAGACATTGACGATTGGGCCCACATGTTCGCACGTTGTTACGAGTTCGCCGCGCTCGAGCCCGAGGACCGCATCCAGATCTGCGTCGGCTACGGTGTCTGGACTGCCGGCGTGGGGTTCCAGCTGGGCTGCGAGAAATTCGGCGCATTGGCCGTCCCCGCCGGCCCCGGAAACCTGGACATGCAGATGCAGTTTCTCGTCGACTTCCAGTCGACGGTCATCTGCAGCACGGCATCCATGGCGCTGCTCATGGCCGAGGAGGTGCACAAGAGAGGGTTGCGGGACAAAATCAACGTGAAGAAGATCATTTTCGGCGCCGAGCGCTCCAGCGACGCCATGGTGAGAAAAGTAAAATCGCTCATCGGCGCCGAGCACATCTTCGACATCCCGGGCCTCACGGAGCTCTATGGCCCAGGCACGGGCCTCGACTGCGTCCACCACCAGGGGATCCACTACTGGGCCGACTACTACATCATGGAGCTCCTCAACCCGGATACGCTCGAGCCCGTCGCCGAAGGCGAGGTGGGCGAGATGGTCTATACGACACTACGGAAAGAAGCCGCCCCGCTGATCCGTTACCGCTCCCGCGACCTGACACGCCTCATCCCCGGAAGATGCCCCTGCGGGTCCCCGCTGCCTCGGCATGACAAGATCACGGGGCGTTCCGACGACATGTTCATCGTCCGCGCCGTCAACGTCTACCCGAGTCACATCGACGAGATCCTTTCCCGGGAAGACAGCGTGGGAAGCGAATACCAGATCCACCTCTCCCGCCGCGACGATGGGAAGGACTACATGCATCTCAAGGTGGAACGCTCGGAGGGCAGGGATCCATCCGGTGACCGCGAACTCGCGAAGAGGTTAGAGCGGGACATCCGCAAGGAGACCCTCGTGAGCCCCGAGGTCGAGATCGTCGATTATCAGACCCTTCCACGGACGGAACGTAAATCGAAACGTGTCTTTGACACGAGAACCTGAGGTGTTGAAAATCGTCTCATGAGCCTGGCTGAGGGGGGTGGGCTGAAAACGATTCCATGGAAAAACACCTTGATTTCCCTTTGCAGTTTAGATATATACGCCTGACAGGTTGGAGCCATGCATAGAAAAGGCTGCGTTTCGAAATTCTGGTGGTGGTGGCAAAGCTGACATAAGGGGGAGACGCGTCCGCTCGGTGCAGGGTTTGACATAGAAACAAAAAGAGCCATGGGCCGTCTCCCGGTCCATGGCTCTTTTGTTTGTGATGAGAAGGGAAAGGAGATTGAAATCGAGATGAGTGAATCCGATCAGCGTATCCTCATGGGGAATGAGGCCATCGGAAGGGGTCTCGTGGAAAACGGCTGCGAACTGTTCGCATCTTACCCGGGGACACCGGCCTCGGAGATCCTTCCCGCCGTGAGGACGTTTTCGAAGGAAACGGACACCGCGATGCACATCGAGTGGTCCGTCAATGAGAAGGTCGCCCTCGAGGTGGCGCTGGCAGCCAGTTATACGGGAAAGAGGGCTGCCGTGGCCATGAAGCAGGTGGGACTGAATGTGGCAGCCGATCCCCTGACCCGGGCCGCCTACCTGGGCTGTGTCGGGGGGCTCGTGGTTGTCGCGGCCGATGATCCGGGGCCCCACAGCTCGCAAACAGAGCAGGACAGCCGCCTCTTTGCACTCTTCGCCAAGGTGCCCGTCCTAGACCCGTCAAGTCCCAGGCAGGCCAGGGACATGATTCGGGACGCCTTCGAGATTTCCGAGAAATACGAGATTCCCGTCATCCTCAGGCCGTCGACACGCGTCTGTCATTCACGGCAGAATGTGATCTGCAGACAACCGGAGCGGCTTTCCCGCAAACCTGATTTCAAGAAAAATCCGGGCCGGTGGATCGCCACCCCGATGTTTCTCACGAACCTTCACAAGCTTCTCAACGAGAAGCTGGACGCCCTCGCCGAGGAGCCCCGTTCCTACCCGAGACTCATCAGCGGCGACGGTTCGATGGCGGGGAGCTGCATCATTGCATCCGGCGCGGCTTTTGCCAATACGCACGAACTGCTTGAAGAGATGGGATACCTCGGGAAAATCGATCTCTACCAAGTGACGCTGCCCTACCCGCTGAACCGCATGTTTATCAAAGATGTCAGGAGCCGTTACGCGGAGATCCTCGTAGTCGAGGAAACCTATCCCGTCATCGAGCTCCAGATCTCCACAGAAAGAAGCAAGGGAAAGCGGGATGGCTATGTCCCGAGACAGGGCGAGCTGACACCGGACGTGATCCAGGACGTGCTGATCCGTTTTCTGGAAGCCCCCGTCACCCGGCCCGATTATCCTGCACCGGCCAAGGGAAAGCGCCCTACGCTCTGTGCAGGGTGCCCCCACAGGGCCTCCTTCTATGCCATCAAGGACACCTTCCCGGGCGGTATTTTCCCGTCCGACATCGGCTGCTACACCTTGGGGATGAATCTCGGAGCCATCGATACCTGTCACTGCATGGGCGCCTGCGTGAGCCAGGGTGCCGGATTCTACCAGGCCTACGCCCTCAAGGGAGACCCCGTGCCGCCCATTGTGGTCACCATCGGCGATTCCACGTTTTTCCATGCCGGTATTCCGGGCCTCATCAATGCGGTCTTTCAGAAAGCCCGCTTCATCGTGGCGATCCTGGACAATTCAACGACGGCCATGACGGGCAACCAGCCCACCCCCCAGGTGGGGACGCTCGCCGACGGGCAGGCCGGGAACCCCGTCTTCATCAAGGATCTGGTCAAGGCCTGCGGTGTCCGGTTCATCCGGGAGTGCGACCCCTATGACATGAAGCAGTTCATCGTTCATCTGAAACAGGCCGACGAGTTCGTCAGAAGCCCCGAAGGCGGTGTTGCCGTCATCATCTCGAAACACCCCTGCATCCTCGACCGGGAGGGCAGAAAAGGTCAGAAGGCCTACCGCGTGAAGGTCACCGACGAGTGTGTCGGTTGTCGACACTGCATCGAGGAATTCGAGTGTCCCGCCATCCTGTTCGACGAGGAATTGCAGCAGGCCCGAATTGACGAGATCGCCTGCATCGGGTGCGGGGTCTGCGAGCATGCCTGCCCCGTCTACGCCATCGAGTGCGAGGAGGTGAGCTCATGAGGCAGCAGATCATCATCAGCGGCATTGGGGGTCAGGGGGTCCTGTTCATCACGAGGGTTCTGGGGGAGTCGGCCATGCTGGAGGGTCACGACGTTCTCACCTCCGAGACCCACGGGATGGCCATGCGGGGCGGAACGGTCATTTCACACGTCAAGGTGGGGCCATTTGAGAGCCCGCTGATCCGAAACGGTCAGGCCGACGTGGGGCTGTTCCTCAACGCGGGCAATCTTGGCATTCATGGGACGCTCATCAGGCCTGCGGGGATGTCGTTCGTCAACACGCCGCAGCGGGGCAATGATCAGAGCCTCAACGCGACGGATGCGGCCAAAGAACTCGGGGCTGTTGTTACGCTGAATCTGATCATGCTCGGATTTGCCATGCGAAAGAAAGCATTTTTCTGCAGCGAAGAAACCATGCGCACTTCCATACGCCGGATTTCCAACCCCGGGCAATTGGAGCTCAACATGAAGGCGTTCGAAGCGGGGCTGGCGATTGAGGGTTGATTAGCGTCAATCAATCATGAATGATCATTAATAGTTAACCAGTATCTGTAAAGCATTGCATGAAGTCAGCAGCGCCTTGAATAAGGAGGGTGAAATGAGAAAGGTATCCGTCGGAGGGTTGATCGCGATCCTGTTCATGACCGGCCTGTTGTTTCCGGCCGTAATCGAGGCGCAGGCCATCAAACTGACCTACGCAAACTTCCCGCCGTCCCAGACGTTCCCGAGCGTCCAGATGGAACGATGGGCCAGGGAAGTGGAAAAGCGTACGGGCGGGAAGGTGAAAGTCCAGACGTTTCCCGGCGGGACGCTGCTGCCGGCGAAGAACATCTTCGAAGGGGTCATTTCGGGGACCGCCGACATCGGAAACTTCGCCATGAGCTACCAGCCGGGCCGTTTCCCCGTGTCGGAGGCCGTAGACCTTCCCATGGGGTTCACCAGCGCACGGCAAGCATCCCTCGTCCTGTTCGACATCGTCGAGAAATATAAACCGAAGGAGTTCGAGAAAGTAAAAGTCCTCACCGTTTTTACCTGCCCGCCCACGGATCTCATGACCACGAAGCCCGTCAGGACGCTGGCCGATATGAAGGGCATGGAGCTTCGCGTGTCCGGTACGGGCGCCGAGGTGATCAAGCGACTGGGCGGAATCCCCATCGCCATGCCCCAGTCTGAAACCCCAGAGGCCCTTCAGAAAGGAATCGTCAAGGGAATCGTCTCTTCCATGGAGATTCTCCAGGATTTCAATTTCTCGGCCTACTGCCCCTACGCAACCGACGCGAATCTCTTCGTTGTCTCCTTCGCCGTCGTCATGAACAAGGCGAAGTGGGACTCTCTGCCCGCCGATGTGAAAAAGGTCTTCGACGACATGAGGCGCGAGCAGGCCGAGTGGACGGGCACCTACGTGGACAACCATGTCCGGGAGGCCCTGGCCTGGTCGAAACAGAAGTACGGGCACCAGGTCTTTCAGCTTCCGGCGGCAGACCGGGCGGCCGTGCCGAAACTCGTGAAGCCCATCGTCGACGAGTACGTGACGCGCGTGTCGGCCCAGGGGATCCCGGCGGCCCAGATCATCGACGATATTGCAAAGCTCCGCAAGAAATACGAAAAAAAGGGTCGCTGAGAAGAGGCAACGCCATGAGTGTGCTCGACCGGGTAAACTGCTACCTCTCCTGGGGCCTCATGATTGCCGGCGGCGTGTTTCTGCTCGCCCTGATGGCTCTGGCGACGGGGAATGTGGTCCTCCGGATCTTCCAGCTTCCCCTCAGCGGCGCCTATGAGGTCATTTCCTTCCTGGGGGCGCTCGTCACGGCATCGGCCCTGGGGTACACCCAGAAGCGAAAGGATCACATCATCGTGGACATTTTGACGGAGAAATTTCCCGCCTCGGTGAACCGGGTCATCGATGCGTTTGCCGACGTGGTCATTGCGGGGTTCTTTGCCGTCGTGGCCTGGCAGATGGTTGTGTGGGGAATCAAGGTGGGCGAATCGGGAGAGGTCTCGGAGACCATGAAGATGGTCTACCATCCCTACATCCTGGGGGTGGCCTTCGGGTTTGCCGTCCTGTCCTTCACGGCCCTGGTGGACATCGTCCGCAAAATTGCCGGCCGGAGGGAGGCGTAAACGATGGAAGGCCCCCTGGTCGGCGTCGTCGGCATCTTCATCATGTTTTCGGCCCTGCTCCTCTTGAGGATACCGGCCGGCTTCACCATGGCCGTTGTCGGTTTCCTGGGTGTGGCCTACGTCACATCCTTCCAGGCGGCCCTGGGGATGATCGGATCGGACATGTGGAACATCTTCTCCAACTACGGGCTCACCGTCATCCCCATGTTCATCCTCGTGGGGGAATTCATCCATTACGGGGGATACAACGATAGTCTCTACCATGCGACCTACCGCTGGTTCGGCCATTTCCGAGGCGGGCTGGCATTGACCACCATCATGGCCTGTGCGGCCTTCTCGGCCATCAGCGGCTCCAACACGGCCACGGCGGCCACGATGAGCTCCGTGGCCATTCCCGCCATGAAGAAATACAACTACAACCCCATTTTGAGTGCAGGAGCCGTCGCGGCAGGCTCCACCCTCGGTGTCCTCATCCCGCCGAGCATCGTGCTCGTCGTCTATGGGGTCTACACGGGCCAGTCCATCGGCAAGCTCTTCTGGGGGAATGTGATTCCCAGCGCCATCCTCACGGTGCTCATTGCCGCCACGGTCTATCTGATCTGCCGGCGTCACCCCGACTGGGGGCCTGCGGCGCAGAAGAGCAGCTGGAAAGAGCGGTTCAGTTCGCTGGGCGAGGCGATGGACATTCTCCTGCTGTTTGCGATCATCATGTATGCGCTCTTCACGGGGGTCGTGACCGCCACGGAAGCGGCGGCCGCGAGCTGCACCGTGGGGCTTCTCATCTGCCTCATCCGTCGCAAGCTTTCCTGGGCGGGCTTTGTGGGATCCCTGCGGGACACGCTGCGCATTTCCTGCATGGTTTTCGTCATTGTCGCAGGCGCCGTCATCTTCGGGCGGTTTCTCACGCTGACGAGGCTTCCCTTCGAGGCGGCGGCCTGGATCAGTTCCCTCGATGTGCCGAGCGGGGTCATGCTCTGGATCATCCTGCTGTGCTATATCATCGGCGGCTGCATCATGGATGCACTGGCCTTCCTCCTGGTTTCGCTCCCCATTTTTTATCCCATCGTGGTCCAGATGGGCTACGACCCCGTCTGGTTCGGCCAGGTGATCACGATCGTGACCACGATGGGGTCCATCATGCCGCCCATCGGCATCTGCTCATACGTTGTCCACGGGATGGCCAGGGACATCCCCCTGTCGACTGTCTTCCGCGGAGGGATGTACTACATCCCCTCGTACCTCATTTCCATCTTCTTTCTGAATCTTTCACCCTACTGGACGGTTCTCGTGCTTTCCAACCTGGTGAGATGATCCGGCGAGCCGACTACGACTTTTTCAGTATGCGCCCTCATGATCCCTTCGTAGAGAAATGACCTGAAAAATAACCTCCCCGTCGTATTGCCAATGCTGCCGGTCGCGGGTATGCTGGGAAACAAGAGAGATCCAGTTACGTGCCTGGCGAAGGAGGAATGCCTTGAAACCGGTCAAAACGATTGATGATCTGCTTCGAGAGAAAAACCTTACCCCTGAAGAGATGGAAGAACACCGGGAGCTCATTGAGGAATGCCGGTTGCGGGAGGCTCAGATCAGCGAGTACACGAGGGCCTCGCAGGAAAGCATGAAAAAGATGAACGATGAGCTCACCAAACTGGCCAGGACGGCGGAGGAACTCTGGCAGGAGGCCCAGAAGCTCACCCATCGGATCAACGGGATCTACCTCCGCGTGACGCCGGCATCGCCGGACAGAAAGACCTATCATTAAACCCGGCGACACGACCGGGGCGGAATCCGAATTCCCGAATCCCGCTTCTATCCCAGGCAATTCGTGATCTCTGCAACTTGTTCGAGAATCATTTCGGCCCCTGCGCCCTTCAGGTCCTCGAAGCTGGAATAGCCTGTCAGAACGCCGATGGCGAATGCCCCCACTTCCCTTCCCACGCGGATGTCCATGGGGTGGTCACCGACCATGGCCGTGAGGCGCGCCTCTTCATTCAGATGCCGCAGTACGATGCGGATGTGCTCCGGGTCGGGTTTCACCCTCGAGGTGTCGTCCCGCGTCACAACGGCATCGCAGTAGCTTCGGACATCCGGGAAGATCACCGTGATCGCCTCGATGCAGTTCCGTGTCAGGATTCCCGTCTTGATCCCGCGACGCTTCAATTCCACGAACATCTCCTTCACGCCGGGAAACAGGCGGCTGTTGACGGCCCCTGCCAGCTCCCGGTCGCTCACCAGCCTCAGGGCGCGACCGGAAAAGGCCCCTTCCTGCCCGGGGCTCACTCGGCCGATACGGTCCCGGATCTCCGTGATCATCTCGAGCACAAAGAGCCGCTCCATGCCGTCTTCCGCGATGCCGTAAGTCGCCGCCAGATCGAGGATGTCCCGGCGCATATCCTTGAAATCGATGTTCAGCTGGGCCAGTGTCCCGTCGAAATCGAAGACGACGGCTCGGATGTTCAGCGGTTCCTTCATCATGCCTGTCTCAGCGAGGTGTTGTGTTGTCATTGCCCGTCGCATAGTCGGATCGCAGGGATTTCCGGACAACGCGGTCCGAAATTCCGTCGGGCAGCTTGAAATCGAAGACGATCTCCAGGAAATTCATGATGATGGACATGGTGGCGCCCCAGAGAATTTCTTCTTTGCCGCCCGGGGGCGTGAACAGAAAGCACGGGAAGTCACGCAGCGGTTCCACCTGGTGCCTGAAGTGCACGGGGGTGTCGATTTCCACGGTCAGCGTTCCATAATGATCCTTGTCAAAAAAGTATTTCAGGGGGATCTCGACGATCCGTTCGACCTCCCGGTTGGGCTGGAATCCCCAGTCCCTCTTCACGAGCCCCACGACCGGGAAAATGATGCGGGAAAAAACGTAAAGTTCACGGGAGGGCAGGGGGCCCAGGAAACGGATGTTGAACGGATTGACCCGGATCTCCTCCCAGGCTTCCCTCAGGGCATTTGCGAGAAAGAGAGAGACATGGTCAAACGTGCTTAAGCCTCGAGACCTGGCCAGTGAGAGGGCTTTGCCGCCCAGGATCGGCAGGAGACCCATCGCGATCAGGCGTTTCAAGAGTACATCCGTCGAAGGGTGGAGCATGCCGCCCGGGCAACTGAGATCTCCGGGCTGCGGGACGATGGAGGAGCGTTTGATGAGCTGCAGAAGAAATTGACCATCCCGCCCCGCCTCCTCGTGGTAATGAATCAGAAGGATCACACCGGCGGCAAGCCAGCGGTCGGCGGTTCCATTCCTGCTGCGGATGAAGTCAACCCGCTCCTCGTAGTCGATGGGGACGCGGCCAAGCCGCTCGACGATCAGATCGATGATTCCTTCTTTGTCCGAGAAATCGGGTGACGGCATCCTGTGCTCCGATATTTTCTTCATTATACAGATTTCGGAGCGGGCATCAAGGCGCACCTGAGAAGTTGCGGCAAGCAAGTGCGTGACGTTCGTCAGCCGCCGATTGCCCGATCCCGGAGAATTCCCTCGATGAGATCTTCGAACCAGACCTGGAAGAGGAGATTTTGCAGGAAGCCGCAGTGGCCCCCGTGGCGTTCAATGACCACTCGAAGACGGTCGTTTCCCCGGAGGGAGCGGAAATCGTCGACGGGGATGACGGGGTCGTCCTCGGAGGCCAGGATCGCGGCGGGAACGGCGAGGCGCGAGAAGTCAGCCCCGGCCAGCCTGTAGGTCTGGAAATACTCGAGGACGTCCCGAAAGGGCGTGTAGCGCGGGATGACGCGCTCCGTGATCTCCATGCAGCTCTTCAGCCCCATCACGTCGGTGAAATCGTATCTTGCGGGGAAAAGCCGTTGTTTGATGCCGAGCGACCGCTTCCACTTCTTCACGAAGTAGTCGCGGTAGACGAAAAAACCGCCGTCGATGGCATGGGTGGCTTTCAGCGGGTCCAGGACGGGGCTGATGGCGATGATGTTCCTGAGGCTTCCCGCCTGTCCGGGGCTCAACCTCAGGGCGATCCGGAGACCGAAATTGCCGCCCAGCGAAAACCCGACCAGGTGACAGGGCCTGCCGCCGGCCGCTGCGACGATGTTCAGAACGGCCCTAAATACCTCCTCGATCCGGGCGCTGTGAAACACCCCCTCATTGAGGTGGTGGCTCTGCCCGTGATCCCGCAGGTTGAGGCGAAAGACGTCATAGCCGCTGCGGTAGAGCCTGCACCCTGTCGTCAGCATGTACGTGGACTCGGAACTTCCCTCCCAACCGTGGAGGAGAATGACGAGGCCCAGGCTCCGGCCGCCGGGCTGAAGGGTCCGGTAACCCAGGAGCCGGACCCCGGAGCCGGCGTCGACGAGGATTTCTTCGGACCGCTGCCGGAGGGGATTGGCCCCCAGGGCGCGAAACCTCAGGCTGGCAAGGATCGTCTGCAGATGAGGGTTTCTGAGCGGGAAGGCCGGCATGAATGGGGTCTGCGGGCTGCAGCCCGTCGGGATCGTTTTGGTCATGGGCGCTGTGCCGGCTCCCCGACGGGAATCAGGTAGAGGGGTTTTTCATTCTCTCCGAGACCGAGGACGCGGTGAACTTCGTTGTCGTTGAAAGCGCCCACGGCGACGGATCCCAGGCCCATCGCAACGGCCTCCAGATGAATGTTCTGCGCTGCGTGACCTGCTTCCATGTGCACGTATCGGTCGGCCCGGCTGCCGTAGCGTCGCTTCGTGCGCTCGTAGACGGCCGAGATCACCACAACGGCCGGGGCTTGGGCGACGAAATTCTGGTTCAGAGCCGCGGCGGCCAGCTTGGGAAGCAGGTTACCCGTCGCACGGGGCTGAAGCTGATGCCTCTCGGGAAGGTAGCGGAACAAGCCCTCCGGAGTTGCAATATCGATCTCCAGCGGGTAGAGGGCTCCTGCGGAAGGCACCGTCCGGCCCCCCCACGGCCTTGTCTGTCCGCCTGCGGACCAGAGGATCTGGCCGATTTCTTCCTGCGTCAGCGCCCTTTGACGAAAATCGCGGACGGATGCGCGTTTTGCCATCGCCTCTTCGAGGGTCATTTTGCCCTTCAGGTTCGGTTTCGGCAGCGGGATCGCTCGACGGTCTCCTTTTCCCGGCCCCTCTGCGGCTACCACCCGGGGGCTCGACGCAGGGAGCGCCAGAATCACGACCGCGGCAAGGGCGGCCGCCAGGCACGACCGGAGTGGCGGGCGGGAAAGAGTCCTGTTTCTCATAGGAAATGGATAACAAAAAAGACGACTCTTTAAAATATCTTTTTCATCTATGATATAATCCGCGCCGGACATGGAAAGGAACAGGCGGGCAATGAACGGGGGGGAAAAACCGAAAAGAAAATACTGGAGGCACTTTGTGGGCTGGCCCCTGCTGCTTCTCGGCGTCGTCGGCCTGGCGCTACCTTTCCTGCAGGGAATCCTGTTCATCGTGGTGGCCCTGACCATCCTCGCTCCGGAGGTACCGGCGCTGAGGCGTCTCGTCAAGGCGCTGCGAAGACGCTACCCGGCCGTGTTCGAGAAGGCCGCCGAAATCAAGTGCGCCCTGAAACGAAGGTTCGGTCAACCGTGACCGCCATCGTTCGTTCATACAAAAGAGCCTTGAATCATTCGGAATTCGATGCTAAAGAATCTGGGCCGGTGAACGAACCGGCAAGGAGAAAAAGGATGAAGAAAACGATTCTGATTGCCCTGGGGATAGTCTTGTTGATGGCGACGTTTTCCGCCCCGGAGGCGCAACAGACGAAAAAGATCGCCATTCTGCCCTTTACCGTAAATAGCAGCGAAAATATCAATTACATCCGCGAAGGCATCTGGGACATGCTCATCTCCCGTGTGACGGTCAGCGGGAAGACGGATGTCTTGAGCAAATCAAGCGTTCTCGAGGCCATGGGGACGAAGAAGGACATCACGCAGGCCGACGTTCTGGCGATCGGCAAGCGGCTGAAAGCGGATTTTGTCGTCTGGGGGAGCATCACCAAGATCGGCGAGAGCCTGAGCCTGGACGGAAAGCTGCTCGACGTGGCCTCGAGCCAGTCGCCGGTCACTCTTTACGAGCAGACCCGAGGAATGAATGAGGTGATCCCGAAGATCGGCGAATTTTCGCAGAGAATCCGGTCCCACGTCACGGGAGAAGCACTGGCGGCGCCGGCGGCACCCGTTGCTCCGGCCGCGGCGGCTCCGACGGCGGCTACCGCAGCGGCTAGCGGGGCAGCCGCGGGGGCAGGGGCGGCGGCGGCCGGCAAATCCCAGGAAACGGACATAGTAACGGGCATGAGAAGAGGGAAGACGACCTACACGGGGATCATCAACCCGGATTTCATTACGACCCCTGAGCCGCTCGGCAAGAAAGGGTTCTGGATGAGCCCGAAATACGGGACCGAGTTCAAGGGCGTCGATATAGGCGACGTCAACGGTGACGGCCTCAACGAAGTGGTGATCATCGACAACACCAATGTCTATGTCTATCAGAGAGACGCAAGCGCATTCAAGCTGTTGAAGAAGATTACGGGGGGAACCTACGAGCAATACCTGGGGGTGGACATCGCCGATGTCAATGGCAACGGGATCCCCGAGATCTTTGTGACGAGCATCAACCGTCAGATGATCGATTCGTTTGTCCTCGAATACCGCAACGGGGATTATGAGGTGATCGCGAAGGGTCTTAACTTCATGATGCGGGCACTCAATACGATGGGAACCACAAGGTTGCTCGGGCAGGTCCTTTCCACGAGCCCGCAGAACCCCTTCATCAACCCCATCCATCATGTCACCTGGGATGACGGGAAGTACAGGTTGGGTGAGAAACTGCAGATCCCTGCAGGCCTTTCGGTCTACGGGGTGACCCTGGATGCCGTGGACGGACTGGGGGTCGAGCGGGTTCTCACCTTCGACGAGAACGACTACCTGCGCATCTACGAGAAGACGTCCAAGCTGCTGATCCATCTCCAGAAGGTCACGGGCGCCCCTGAACTGATCTGGAGAAGCGACGAGGTATACGGGGGCAGCAACAGTTCCTTCAAACCGGTGTATGCCGCGGGCACGCGGAGCATGGTCGATGAGCCGGACTCGATCTTCATGAAGCCCCGGATCCAGACCTATGATCTCAACAAGGACGGCAAGAGAGAGGTCATCGTGATCAAGAACCTCTCCGCCATGGGGAGGGTCCTGAAGAACATGCCGCTCTTCACCTCGGCGGAGGTCTACAACCTCGAATGGGACGGCCTGGGTCTTGCCGAGGTTTGGAGAACGAAAAAGATCAGCGGGTACGTGGCCGACTACCAGATCAAGGACATCGACAACGACGGTCAGGATGAAATCGTACTGGCGCTCGTATTGTCCGTCGGCCCGACGATCAAGTCGAACAGCTGCCTGGTGGCCTACAAGCTCACGCCGCAGGCGCAGTAGCTCCGGCCCGGGTGATCGAGGTGGGATGCTTGACAATTCGGGAAAAGTAGGGTAATTACGACATTCCTTTTTTGAGGCGGCGTAGCTCAGTCGGTTAGAGCATGCGGCTCATATCCGCAGTGTCCGGGGTTCAAGTCCCTGCGCCGCCACCAGAAAAACCAAGCCCGGCCGTAAGCCGGGCTTTTTTGTATGCCCGCGATCGGGGTGAACCAGGAGAGGAGAGACATGCCTTCTGACCCGGACATCAAGACAGTCAACACGGTTCTCTTCGATTTCGGAGGGGTCCTTGCCGACGAGGGGTTTCGGGACGGGCTGGCCGCCATCGGGAAGCTGAGCGGGTTGGCCGAGGAGGACATCGTCGTGAAGGGGCACGAGCTGGTCGTCACGACAGGATATGTCACGGGGAGGGCGAAGGAGGGTCGCTGGTGGGACGCCCTGCGCAGCGAGGCAGGCATACGCGGAGAGGATGAGGCCTTGCGGCTCGAGATTATCGAGCGTTTCACCCTTCGCCCGCTGATGCTTCACCTTGTGGATGAACTCCGGAGCCGGGGGCTCACCGTGGGCATCCTGAGCGACCAGACGAACTGGCTGGACGAAATCGACGGGAGTTTTCATTTGTATGGCCGTTTTGACTATGTCTTCAACAGCTACCACATGGGAAAGAGCAAGAACGACCCCACCCATTTCGATGACGTTCTGAAACTGTTGAACCGGCAGGCGCAGGAAGTGCTTTTCGTCGATGACACCGCCGGCCACGTCAGTCGGGCCGTCGACAGGGGCTGGCAGGCCATCCTGTACCGGGGTCAGGAAGGCTTCCTGCGGGAGCTCTACGGGCAGCTGACACGGAAGTACCCGGAGTCGTCAGAGAAGCGGTGAGCCGGGAGAAAAATCTGGATTCCTTTTGTCCGGACATGATAGTATTCCCACGATTTCAATACCGATCCACCATCGCAGAGGCGCCATGATCCCGAGATATTCGCGCAAGGAAATGGAATCCATCTGGAGCGCGCAGAACCGCTTCCAGAAGTGGCTCGACATCGAGATTCTCGTCTGTGAGGCCCTGGCCAGGAAGGGGGATATCCCCCGTAAAGCGCTCCGGACAATCCAGTCGAAGGCGCGCTTCGACGTCGAGCGAATCGACGAAATCGAGCGGACCGTCAAACACGACGTGATCGCTTTTCTGACGAGTGTGGCGGAATTCGTCGGGCCCGATTCGCGCTTCATCCACATGGGGCTTACATCCTCGGACATCCTCGACACCTCCTTCGCCCTGCTTCTGAAGGAGGCCACGGACATCCTCCTTGCCGATATCGACAAGTTGCTGGCCATCCTGAAAAAAAAGGCCTCCCGGCACAAGAAGACCCTCATGATCGGACGGACCCACGGCATCCATGCCGAACCGATCACCTTCGGACTGAAGATGGCCATGTGGCACGAAGAGATGGCCCGGAATCGTGAACGGCTCATCCGGGCGAGGGACGCCGTCGCCTGCGGCAAGATATCGGGGGCCGTGGGCACCTTTGCCTTCATCGATCCTGCCGTGGAGGAGTACGTCTGCCGCAAGCTCGGGCTCACACCCGAACCGGTGGCCACGCAGATCGTCCAGCGAGACCGCCATGCCGAGTATTTCTCGGTTCTTGCCCTCATCGCCTCGTCCCTGGAAAAGTTCGCCGTCGAGATCCGTCACCTCCAGCGAACCGAGGTGCGCGAGGCCGAGGAATATTTCTCGCCGGGCCAGAAAGGCTCCTCGGCGATGCCCCACAAGCGCAACCCCGTCCTGTCGGAAAATATCTCGGGGCTCGCGCGGCTGATGCGGGGGTATGCCCTGGCGGCCATGGAAAACGTGCCCCTCTGGCACGAGCGCGACATCAGCCACTCTTCCGTCGAGCGGGTCATCGGCCCCGACGCGACAATTCTCCTGGATTTCATGCTGAGCCGCTTCGCGCGGTTGGTCGACGAACTCGTCGTCTACCCCGAGCGCATGCTCGAGAACCTCAACCTTACCCGGGGGGTCATCTTCTCGCAGAAGGTTCTTTTGAAGCTGGTGGAGAAGGGGATGACAAGAGAGCAGGCCTATGCCGTCGTTCAGGAAAACGCCATGCGCGCCTGGCAGGAGGGAATCGAGTTCAAGGACCTGCTGCTCTCCGACAGGCGGGTGATGTTGGTTCTCGGCCCCGGGGAAATCGATGAGGTCTTCCGGCTGGAAAACTTCCTCGGAAACGTGGACTACATCTTCAAACGTACCTTCGGGGGCATGCGGGGAAGAAGCTGAGAAGTTAAGAAGATTAGAAAAAAGGTGCCTTTTCATAGCTTCTCATCTTCACAACTTCACAATTTCCTCTTCTTCACCGTCGGACAATCGTGTCCCGGTGCCAGTACCGGTCGTCCCGATCGGGATAATCCAGGTTGTAGTGAAGCCCCCGGCTCTCCTTGCGCATCATGGCGCAGGCGACGATGAGATTCGCCACGACGGAAAGATTGCGCAGCTCGAGCAGATCCCGGGTGATCTTGAAGCTCCAGTAGTAATCCTGGATTTCCTGGCTGATGAGTTCCATCCTCTTCTTGGCCCGCTCCAGCCGTTTGTTGGACCTCACAATCCCCACATAGTTCCACATGCAGCGCCTGATCTCGTCCCAGTTGTGCTCGATGACAATGGATTCGTCGCTCTCCGTGGCCTGGCCTGCCTGCCAGGGGGGAATCGGCAGCTCCTCCCCGATCGGCTCGCTCATGCGCTCCCGGATTCTCTCACAGACCCTGTGCGCGAAGACAACGCATTCCAGGAGGGAATTGCTTGCCAGACGATTGGCCCCGTGCAGACCCGTGCAGGCCACTTCACCGGCCGCAAAGAGCCTGTCGATGCTGGTCTCGCCGTTTCCGTTCACCAAGACCCCCCCGCAGAGGTAATGGGCGGCCGGGACGACGGGGATGGGCTCTTTGGCCATGTCGATCCCGTAACAGAGGCAGCGGTTATATATGGTCGGGAATCGATCCATCAGATAACCCCGGTCCCGATGACTGATATCAAGAACCACGCAGTCGTCGCCGGATTTCTTCAGCTCGATGTCGATGGCTCTCGCCACGATGTCCCGGGGCGCCAGGCTTCCCAGGGGGTGGTATTTCTCCATGAAAGGGGCGCCGCTCTTGAGCTTCAGGATACCGCCTTCGCCGCGGACGGCCTCGCTGATCAGGAAGGACTTGGCCTCGGGGTGGAAGAGGCAGGTCGGGTGAAACTGGATGAATTCCATGTTGGCGATATGCGCCCCGGCCCGCCACGCCATGGCGATGCCGTCGCCCGTGGCGATGTCCGGGTTGGTCGTGATGAGGTAGACTTTTCCCGCCCCTCCCGTGGCCAGGATCGTGAACCGGGACCGGAACGTGTAGATCCGGTCGTTCTCGATGTCAAACACGTAGGCGCCGAGGCAACGATCCTGTTCTTCCCGGGGAAGCGATTTCCGGCCCAGGACCTTGGACTCACGGATTAGGTCAATGGCGAGGAAGTTCTCGTAGATCCGGACGTTCTCGAGGGAGTGAACCTTGTCGATGAGAGCCCGCTCGATCTCCTTTCCGGTCGAGTCGGCCGCGTGAAGGACCCTCCGCTTGGAATGGCCGCCCTCTTTTCCGAGATCGAAGGACGATTCCGTCCCCGCCTTCCGGGAGAATTCGACGCCCCACTTGATCAGTTCGGTGATCCGCTCGGGCCCCTCGCTGACGACGAAACGGACCACGTCTTCGCGGCAAAGTCCAGCGCCCGCCTTCAGGGTGTCCCCGATGTGCAGTTCGAAGCTGTCCTCGGCATCCATCACGGCCGCAATGCCGCCCTGGGCATAGTTCGTGGAAGACTCCGTGGTGTTTTTCTTCGTGATGATGGCCACGGAGCCGAAACGGGATGCCTTGATGGCAAAGCTCAAACCCGCAAGGCCACTTCCGATGACGAGAAAGTCCGTCCTGATCTCCATCGTCTTTTCTGCCTTTCGTGCCAACTATATACGCGTTTCGGGCTTTAAATAAAAGAGGAAATGTGTTAGACGACACTCCATGCTGGTACTGGGTATCGAGTCCTCCTGCGACGAGACGGCGGCGGCCGTTTTGCAGGATGGCAATAAATTATTGTCGAACGTCATTGCCTCACAGATCCGGATCCACGAGAAGTACGGCGGTGTCGTCCCCGAGATTGCATCACGCAAGCACGTCGAGGTGATTGTTCCCGTCGTTCTGGAAGCCCTCGAACGGGCGGGGGTCACCCTCGACGCGGTCGATGGCATCTCCGTGACCAGAGGGCCGGGCCTGGTTGGCTCCCTGCTGGTCGGGCTGTCCATGGCAAAGGCTCTGGCCATGGCTCGTGGCATCCCCTTCGTCGGTGTCAACCACCTGGAGGGCCATGTCGCCTCGGCCTTCCTGGCCGAGGACAAGCCCGCCTTTCCATTTGTCGCCCTCGTCGTCTCCGGCGGTCACACGAACATCTATGTCGTCGAGGATTTCGATCGGATGCGTCTCGTCGGTCAGACGCGCGACGACGCGGCAGGCGAGGCCTTCGACAAGGCGGCAAAGCTTCTGGATATCGGTTATCCCGGAGGCGTCGTCATCGACCGCCTGGCAAAGACCGGAAGCACGTCGGCCGTGAATTTCCCGAGATCCATGAAGGACAGCCTGGAGTTCAGTTTCAGCGGCGTCAAGACGGCGTTGCTGACGTACACGAAAAAACTAGACAGGCCCCCGGCCCAGGGCGAAATCCCGGATATCGTGGCAAGCTACCAGGAAGCCATCGTGGACGTCCTCGTCGAGAAGACCCTGCGTGCGGCCGAAATGCACTCCATCGGGCAGGTGGCCGTCGTCGGCGGTGTGGCCGCCAACAGCCGCCTGAGGGCTCGATTTTTCGAGGATGCCAAAAAGAAGGGGATCCGGGTCACCATCCCGCCGCCCGTATTCTGCACGGACAATGCAGCCATGATCGCCGTCGTGGGTCATCATTTCCTGACCCGCGGGCGGAAAGACCCCCTCGATCTGAATGCCCTTTCCCGCTGGCCGATCGACAAGCAATAGAAACGGGCAAAAGTGAAAACAAAGGCGAAAGGTCAACAAGGAACGTCTTTTCTTCGGTAAACAGCGAAAGCTGCACAGGGGTCGGCGGGGCCATCGAGCGTTCATGACGATACGGGACAGGATCAACGATTTCTACAACCGGTTCCTGAGCCTGAGCGGGAGACCGGAGGAGATCGCCCGTGCCATGGCCCTGGGCGTCTTCATCGGGGTGACGCCCACCATCCCCTTCCACACGGCGCTGGTCATGGTCAGCTGCCTGATCTTCCGCCAGAACATCACGGCGGGCATGCTGGGTGCAACGGTCATTTCGAACCCGCTCACGATCCCCTTTTTCTACCTGGCGGAATACGAACTCGGTATCTTCGTGTTGGGCCTGGACCCCAACCCTTTCGCCCTCACGGACTACGATGTCCGGGCGATCCTGGGGATCGGCCTGCACATCCTTTACCCGCTGATGGTAGGAGGGTTGATTCTGGCCTGTCTGTTCACCGTACCGTCGTATTTCATCAGCCGTTACGCTGTCGTGAATCTGAGAAACCGCTATGTCGAGCCCTCTGAGCCTTCTCCGTAAACACGGGATCCGGCCGCGCAAGCGGCTCGGTCAGTGTTTCCTCTGCGATCCGAACATCCTGGAAAAGATCGTCCGGATCGCCGGCGTGCGGGACACAGACACCGTCGTGGAGATCGGTTCGGGAATCGGGGTCCTTACGGCCATGATCGCACGTACGGCACGGCGTGTCGTTGCACTGGAGTTGGATCGGCTCCTCGTGGGGGTCCTCCAACAGGAGCTAGGGGACTTCGAGAATGTCGAGATCGTCCACACCGACGTGCTCCAGTTCGACTTTTCCTCGGTGTGCGCGGGCCCGATGCAGGAAAACCGAAAGGAGAGGATCAAGGTCATCGGGAATGTCCCCTACAACCTCTCGAGTCAGATCGTGCTGAGACTGCTCGAATACCGAGCCTGCCTCGACCGGGTCGTTTTGATGCTCCAGCGCGAGGTTGCCGAGAGGCTCGCGGCCCCTCCCGGGACGAAGGACTACGGCCCCCTGTCCGTCTACGTTGCCCTCTACACGGAACCGACTCTGGAAACCAGGGTCCCTGCCGGCTGTTTTTATCCCAGGCCCGACGTGGAGTCCCGGGTCATCCGGCTGGATGTTCGGGAAGAGCCCCTCTGCAGGGTGGACGATATGGATTTTTTCCGGCGTCTTGTACGGACTTCGTTTTCAATGCGGCGAAAGACCCTCCTGAACAATCTCAAGTCGTCGTCGCTTCCCGTCACGGCGGATCGGATCAGCGCCGCCCTGTCAGCCCTCGGCATCGACGGGGCGCGTCGTGCCGAAACGCTTTCCGTCTACGAGTTTGCCGACCTGAGCAATTTTCTCTGCCAGGCATAAAACCCTTGACAGCTTTACGGCCTTCTGTTATTAGGGGGCCGCACCGCTTGGATCCCCTTTTTGGGGACTGGGACGGAGGTTAAAACGCGAGAAGTGTTCTGCTTTTACCAGCCTCCCGCCCTGCGCGGCGAGGCTTTTTGTGTTTTGGGGGCAGAGGCCATGATCGTCATCGAAAAAGCGAAGGAAATGCAGCAGGTTTCCGAATCCCTGAGGAACCAGGGCAAAAAGGTCGCCTTCGTCCCTACGATGGGTTATCTCCACCGTGGCCACCTCCGTCTCATGGAGGAGGGCCGCAAACTCGGAGATTGCCTCGTGACGAGCATCTATGTCAACCCGACCCAGTTTGGTCCGAAGGAGGACCTGGCCAAGTACCCCCGTGATTTCGACATGGATTACAATCTCTGCGAGGGTGTGGGCGTGGACGTGATCTACTTCCCGTCCAACGAGGAGATGTACCCGCCGCACTACCAGACCTACGTGGATCTGCAGGAGGTGACACAAAACCTCTGCGGGCTCTCCAGGCCCGGGCACTTCCGTGGCGTGGCCACGGTATGCGCGAAGCTCTTCAACCTGGTGAAGCCCCACGTGGCTGTCTTTGGGAAGAAGGACTTTCAGCAACTCGTCGTCATTCGGCGGATGGTCACCGACCTGAACATGGACCTGGAGATCGTCGGCCTGGACACGGTCCGGGAAGCCGACGGGCTTGCCATGAGCTCCCGGAACATCTACCTGAAGCCGGAGGAGCGGGAATCGGCCCTGAGCCTAAGCGGGGGCCTGAAGATGGCCAAAGGAATGTACGAGAAGGGCGAGCGGGATGCGACGGCGATCATCGACGCCGTGAGCCGCTTCATCAGCGGACATCCCCACGCCAAGATCGACTACGTGAAGATCTGCGACACGACGACGATGAAGGACGCAGCCAGGCTCGACGGGGAATCCGTCATGGCACTGGCCGTGCGGGTCGGTGGTGCCAGGCTGATCGACAACTACGTCTTCGGCGAGACGTTGAACGTTTAAGCGGTCGGAGTGAAGGAAGAACACAAGAGAGGGTATGGGGGAAACGACCATGCAGCGCATCATGCTCAAATCCAAGATTCACCGGGCAACGGTGACGGACGCGAACCTGAACTACGAGGGGAGCATCACCATCGACGAGGGCCTCATGAAATCGGCAGATCTCGTTCCCTTCGAGAAGGTGGCGATCTACAACGTGTCCAACGGCGAGCGCTTTTCGACCTATGTCATCAAGGGGAAAAAAGGATCCGGCGTCATCTGCCTGAACGGCGCGGCGGCCCGGAAAGTCTCGAAGGGCGATCTCATCATCATCGCGAGCTATGTCATGGTAGGCGACGCCGAGTCGAAGAAGTGGTCCCCGAAGTGCGTCCACGTGGACGGAAAGAACAAAATGAAAAAATAGCGTCGGGGGAAATTCCGCCGCGTATCCGGGCAAAGGGTCTCGAACCTTTGCCCTTTTTTATGGGAGGGCTGTCATCGCATGAAGCCGAAGCTCAAAAACGTCTTTCTCGCAGGCCTCGCCGTCGCGATCCCCGTCGGGCTCACGATCTACATCCCGATCTTCCTGATCGACCTCATGGACGGCCTGCTGAGGGTCATTCCGGCGGGACTTCACCCCGATCAGTTCCTTGGGTTTCGCATCCCCGGGCTGGGCGTCATCGCAACGCTCATCCTGATCTTCATTGCCGGCCTGATCGCGACGAGCTATGCGGGCGGCAAGTTCTTCCGTCTGGCCGAGTCGCTCGTTGACCGGATTCCGCTGGTCCGCGGGATCTACCAGGCCATCAAACAGATTGTTCAGACCATGGTGAGCAAGGAAGGGCAGAGCTTCAAAAAGGTTGTCCTCGTCGAGTTTCCCCGCGAGGGTCTCTTCACTGTGGCCTTCGTAACGGGAACCGCAATGGCGAGCTCCGGGACAAGACGAGCGGGCGTTGCCTCAACCTCTTCGTCCCCACCACCCCGACCCCACGTCGGGCTATTACCTGATTGTCCCGGAGGAAAGCGTAACCGCCCTGGAGATGTCCGTCGAGGAGGCCTTCAAGCTCATCATCTCGGGCGGCATGATCTCGCCGCCGGATAATAATAAGCAGTTGAGAAACGAATGAAATTCTGCTAAATTTGGCCGGTTTTCAATTACCTGTGAAACCAAAAAGGCAACAAAGCCGAACGAAACCCGTATCAACCACGGAGGGAAAATGCAGATCACATCGGAGAGCATCAAGGTCGGACATCCGGACGTCGTTGCCGACGCCATCGCCGCCAATATCATCGCCGCCATCCTCGACGAGGAGAAGAAACTCGGTCTGACGGTATACAACATGCCGCACTGCGGTCTCGAGGTTTTTCTCGGCAAAGGGTTCTGCGTGGTCGGGGGCGAAGTGGCAACCCGCGCTTACGTGGACGTGGAAAAGATCGTCCGGGACACGGTCCTCGGAATCGGCTACAACGACTTCTGTCTCGGTCTCGACGGAGGTTCCATGGGCGTGCTCAACGCCATCATTCCCCAGTCACCGGACATCAACATCGGAACCCGTGCCGATCTGGGCAAGTTCAAGGAGATCGGGGCAGGGGACCAGGGAATCATGTATGGGTATGCCTGCTCGGACACCCCCGAACTGCTGCCGCTTCCTTACGTCCTGTGCAACCGCATGATGCGCGTCTTCGAGGAGACGAAGCACCCCTACTTCGCGCCGGATGGCAAGGGACAGGTCAGCGTGGAGTACGACGACAAGACGGGCAAGCCCCTGCGGGTGGTCAAGGTTCTCATGTCCAACGCCGTGGATTACCGCCATGTCGGCAAGGGCAAGAAGAAAGACGTGGAAACCGTCGCGAAGAAGATGTGTTTCGACGTCCTGGGGGACTGGATCGACCGGAAGACGGAGTTCCTCTTCAACCCCACGGGAGAGTGGCAGGCCATCCATTCCTGCAGCGCCGCCGACTCCGGCGTCACGGGACGCAAGCTCGTCGTCCAGTTCTACGGCGGTTTCCCGGGCGCTCAGCTCGGGGGCGGGTCCGTCATGAACAAATCCCCCGAGAAAGTCGATTGCTCTGCAGCCTTCGGCGCCCGTTACGCCGCCAAGAACATCGTTGCTGCGGGGCTGGCCGAGAAGTGCTCGATCCAGCTCTCCTATGCCATCGGTGTCGCGCGGCCCTTCTCGATCTACGTGAACACCTTCGGGACGGGCAAGGTTTCGGATCGCAAGCTCGAAAAGCTCATACCCAAGGTATTTGATTTCACGCCGGCCGGCATGATCAAGCAGTTCAACCTGCTCGACGGCAACGTCTACCGCAAGCTTCCGAAGACCTTCTTCATGGACAAGTTCGCATGGGAAAAGACGGACAAGGCCAAGGAGCTCCGCCAGCTCATCAAGGCCTGATCGGATGACCCGGTCATCGGCCAACACACCGGCTGCCGCGAAAGGCGCCGCACAATGTGAAAGGGATCGCATGGATTACGACGTCAGGGACATCAATCTCGCGGAGCAGGGAAAATTGAGCGTGGAATGGGCCTACAAGAGCATGCCCGTTCTGGCCCTGATCCGGAAGCGCTTTGCAAAGGAAAAACCTCTCAAGGGACTCAGGCTGGGTGCCTGCCTCCACGTCACCACGGAGACGGCAAGCCTCATGGAGACTCTGAAGGCCGGGGGCGCCGAGGTGCGGCTCTGCGCATCGAACCCCCTGAGCACACAGGATTACGTATCCGCCTATCTGGTCAAATATCATGACATTCCCGTCTATGCGATCAAGGGTGAGGATACGGAAACCTACTACCGGCACATCATCTCCGTGCTCGACATGAAGCCGCACATGACGATGGACGACGGCGCGGATCTCGTCTCGATGATCCACTCGAAGCGCAAGGATCTGATCAAGGGCATTCTCGGAGGTACGGAAGAGACAACGACGGGTGTCATCCGGCTCCGGGCCATGGCGAAAAGCGGGGTTTTGCGGTTCCCCATCATCGCCGTCAACGACGCCCAGACGAAGTATATGTTCGACAATCGGTACGGCACGGGCCAGAGCACCCTTGACGGGATCATCCGCGCCACGAACCGTCTGGTGGCCGGCTCGGTATTCGTCATCTGCGGTTACGGTTGGTGTTCCCGAGGGCTGGCGATGAGGGCGCATGGCCTCGGGGCCAGCGTGGTCGTGACCGAGGTGGACCCGCTGAAGGCCCTCGAGGCCGTCATGGACGGCTACCGCGTCATGCCCATCGCCGAGGCCGCCGAGATCGGCGACTTCTTCTGCACACTGACCGGCGATATCAACGTGATACGCCGGGAGCATTTCGTCCGGATGAAGGACGGGGCCATCGTGTCCAACTCGGGCCACTTCAACGTGGAACTGGATCTGGAAGGACTCAAGGGCGTCACGAAGAAGACGAGAAAGCTCCGCGAGTTCGTCGAAGAATTCACCCTGCAGAACGGCAGGCGGGTCTACATACTGGGCGAGGGGCGCCTCATCAACCTGGCCGCCGCCGAGGGTCACCCCTCGAGCGTCATGGACATGAGCTTTGCCAACCAGGCCCTTTCGGCGGAATACCTGGCCAAGAATGTCAAATCCCTGAAGAAGCAGGTCTATGCCGTTCCCGAGGATATCGACAAGGAAATCGCCCGGCTCAAGCTTGCGGCCATGGGCGTCCGGATCGATACACTGACCCCGGAGCAGGAAAAATACCTGCATAATTCTTGGGAGATGGGCACATGACAGGGTCCAGGGTATAGGGTAAAGAGAAAAAGGATCGGTTATCGAGCCGATCCTTTTTTATTCCCCGTCGATCAACTGCCTTTTCTTGCCCTAGACCCTAGTCCCGATACCCGATACCCGTTTCCCAGGGCCTCCGGCCCTACGTATTGACCCGCCGGAACATGACGATGGCCACGACACCCAGGATGACATTGGTCGCCCACGCCGCGACGACGGGCGGGAGTGTGCCGGAACGGCCCAGGGACAGGGTGAAGGCAAAGACAATCCAGTAGGAAAAGCCGATAATGACCCCGATCCCGATCCCCTGGGCCATCCCGCCGCTTCGCTCCGAGCGCATCGGGAACACAACCCCGATCAGCGCGAGGATCAGGCTCACGAAGACAAAGGCGATTTTCCCCTGCAGGTCCGTTTCGTAGCGCGTGGCGTCATAGCCTTCCTTGTGAAGTTTCCGGATGTAGTTTTTCAGCTCCCGGAAGCCCATCTGGTCAGCGCTCTTCTGGACGACCTGGAAGTCCTCGGGTCTCTCGGCGATGTCGGCGGCAAGCGTCGGCAGTCGTTCAATGACGGGAAAATCCCGGCCGGCAAAGGTTGTCCGGAGCACGTCCTGGAGTTCCCAGCGGTCCCCCTTCCACAGGGCTTCGCGGGCATCGATTCTCGAGGAAAGGTTGAACTGCGGATCGAGGTAGCTGATCGTGACCCCTTTGATCCGGTTTTCCGACGGAATGAAGAGCTTGAAGTTGCAGATGGCGTTCTGGCTCTTGTACCAGATCTGGTTCTCCTTGAAAGCCCCCCATTCCTTTTTCTTCTGCACCTCGACATACTTGATGTATTCGGCCCGCCAGTTGGCGGCAGGCGTCACGTATTCGTTGAGCAGGAAATTCAGCCCGCAGGCAAGCAGTGCAAAGACCAGTACGGGCCGTGCGATCCGGTGGAGACTGATCCCGTTGGCCTTCATGGCCACGATCTCGTGGTTGCGGGAGAAGAGCCCGAAGGTGATGAGCGCCGCCAGAAGCACGCAGGCGGGCATCATCATGGCCAAGACGGAAGGCACTGTGTAGAGGTGATAGGAGACGATCTGGGCCAGGCCGGCGTTGTTGCTGAGGAACATCCGGATCCGCTCGAAGAAGTCGACCACCATGTAGAGGCATAGAAACGCCAGGAGGACGAAGAAGAACGTCAGGATGAATTCACGGGCGATGTAGCGATCGAGGACGGTCATGGCATCACATCTCCCGTTTGCCGAAGGGCAGCCACTTCGGGGTGATCTCGCGCTCCCGGGCCCTCATGACATAGACATAGATGCCTGCCGCCATGAACAGGACGTTGGGCGTCCAGACCCCGATGACGGGTGGGACGTTTCCCGTCTCGCCGAGGGCCTTTCCGTAGAGAAGAAACACGTAATAGACCATGACCAGCGCGAGCCCGATGGTGAACCCCCTCATCTTGCCGGAACGGCTCGACTGGATCCCCAGCGGGATGCCGAGGATCGCGAAGATGAGGCAGGTGAAGGGACTTGCCAGGCGCTGGTTGAACTCGATCATCAGCTCGCGTCTCGAGGGGCCATCGGGCTCGGGGTTGTCGATCTGATCCCGGAGATCCCACAGCGTCATCTCGTCGATCTTGCTGAACTTGACGCGCTTCTCCTGGGCGGCAGACCCTTTGAAGTCGAGACGGACGTCGTAGGTGCTGAAGTCGATTTTCTTGTAGTTTTTGAATCCAGGATCGACGGTGTGGATGCTGCCATTCTCCAGGCGGAGAGTGACCGTCAGGGATTGGGGGTTCGAGACGAGGGTGCCCTTCGAGGCGATGATCGTGCTGGGTTCGTCGTTCGTCGTCTCCTCGTACAGAAGCACCCCTTCCATGGAATCGCCGTTCACGGGAATCCGGTCTGCGTAGATGACGATGCCCCGGAAGTCGTCGTTGAAGACCTTTTCCTTGATCCCGACGCTGGCTTTCTGCTTCACGACCCGGAAGAGGAGGTTCTTGGCCGCCAGGTTTCCCTTCGGGATGAGAAAAAAACTCGTCAGGGCCGCCAGGAAAAAGGCGATCAGGGCCGCCGCCAGCACGGGGGCTGCAATCCGGTGGAGGCTCAGGCCACAGGCTTTGAGGACGGTGTACTCGTTGTCACGGGACAGCCGCCCGATTCCGATCAGGATGGCGATGATGAGGGCGAGCGGAATCGTAAAGAGCAAAAGCGCCGGCATGAGGTAGAGGATCAGCTTCAGGATTTCCGTAAAATCGACCCCCTTGTTGATCATGAGGTCGACGAGGCTGAGGATGCGCCCCATGATCAGCACGAAGGTGAAGACGAAGAGAGTCATGAGAAACGGGTAGAGAATCTCTTTGAATATGTATCGGTTCAGGATGCTGAACATGCCTCTGTGCCGCCCCGTGGAAGAACTCGTCTCGACGGGAATGAATCCCGCGGATCGAATCTGTTCAAGTATCAGTTTTTTCTTTATTAATGCAACATAATCCTGTAAATCAACGATTACTTTCAACGGCATGACGGAGTCCTTTCCCGGACCCGTCGGGAGGAGAGCCATGATCGATCTGCACATGCATTCCCTTTTCAGCGACGGGGAACTGATTCCCTCTGAATTGGCCAGGCGTGCGGCGGTGGCCGGGTACCGCGCCATGGCCATCACGGATCATGCCGACCACTCCAATTTCGATTTCATCCTCTCGAGGGTTTCCCTGGTCTGCGGAAAGGTCTCCGCTGCGTACGGACTCTTCGTGTTGCCGGGGATCGAGATCACCCACGTCCCGCCCCGCTGGATTTCGGCCCTGGCGAAAGAAGCAAGAAAGGCCGGGGCAAAGATCATCGTCGTTCACGGCGAAACCCTGGTGGAGCCTGTCGCGGAAGGGACGAACCTGGCTGCCGTCCAGTCGGACATCGACATCCTGGCCCACCCGGGCCTCATCGACGAGGACTCGGTGAAGCTTGCCGCCAAGGCGGGCGTCTGCCTGGAGATCTCTACGCGCAAGGGGCACAGCCTGGGCAACGGGCATGTGGCGGCCATGGCGCGCAAGCATGGCGCCGCCCTGGTGATCAACACAGACACCCATTCGCCCGGTGATCTGGTCGTGAGCGAATTTGCCCGCCGTGTTGCCCGCGGAGCCGGGATGACGGAGGCGGAGACGGCAAAAGCGTTCAGGAATTCCGAGGAGATCGTTCGCAGGGTCACATCGGCGCATGCAAAAGCCGGCAAGCCGCGGAAGAGGGGATGAGGGCCGTCTTTTTTTCCGATGCTCACCTCAGAGGAGCCGACGACAAGGGTTGCGGCCTGCTGCTGAGCTTTCTCCGGGATGCGTCGCGCAACCTGGACCACCTGTTTATCGTGGGCGACCTTTTCGATTTCTGGTTCTCGAGGGGCGGAGTCGTCTATCCCGGCTATGAGCCCGTCATCGAGGAACTGGCTGCCGTGCAGGGCAGGGGCGTGAAAATTCATCTCTTCGAGGGGAATCACGACTTCTACCTTGCCCACTATTTCACCCGGTATCACGGCATCGAGGTTTTCTCGGACGAGGCACTTTTCCTGCTCGACGGCAAACAGGTCTACATCGCGCACGGAGACCTGGTGGACGAAACGGACAGGGGCTACCGGCTGCTTCGGAAAATATTGAGAAGCAGGCTCTTTTTCGGACTCCAGAAATTGCTGCCGCTTCCCCTGATGTGGCGGATCGCAAGGCTGAGCTCCGCTGCCAGCAAGGAATATCTGGCAAAACCCCAGGAAGGGTTGGCCGCGAAGATGGAGGCCTTCGCATTGGCGAAATTCGAGGAGGGCATCGACGCAGTCATCCTGGGTCACTGTCACCTGCCTGCAATCAGGACGCACACCGTCGGCGACCGGAAGCGACAGTTCGTTCTGCTGGGCGACTGGCTCAATCACCGGTCATATCTTGTCATGGACAACGGGGGCTTCGAGCTGGTCTATTACGGCGGGAAGCCCTTTTAAACGGCACGGCTTCAGTCCTGCGGGAAACGAGCGCGCCGGAGACAATAAATCTGGACAGCAGGTTCGTAATGTGTTAGCAAGGTTGCTTTAATTTCAGGGTAGACATCCATGAATTTCGGCGGGATCGATACAGAATACGAAGCAATCGAGAATGCGGCATTTGTCGTTGTCCCCGTGCCCTATGATCTGACGACGACCTATCAGGGAGGGGCCCGCAAGGGGCCCGCAGCCATCCTTGAGGCCTCCTGCAACATGGAGCTCTACGACGAAGAACTCGATGCGGAGACCTACAAGGCGGGTATCCATACCGTGCCGCCTCTGGAGGCCGTCGCCGCAGGGCCGGAAGGCATGCTGGATCGTGTCGAGGAAGCCATAGACGGGGTTTTCGACCAGGGGAAGGTCCCCGTCATGCTCGGCGGCGAGCACAGCATCACGCTGGGAGCTGTCAGGGCGGCCGTGAAGCGCTATCCGAAGCTCTCGGTGCTCCACCTGGATGCCCATGCGGACATGAGGGTGTCTTACCAGGGAACCCCGTACAGCCATGCCTGCATCGGCAGGCGAATGCTGGAGCTCTGTCCGGTTGTCCAGGCAGGCATCCGGAGCATGAGCGTCGAAGAAGCCGCCTTTCTCCGCAAGGGGACCGTACCGGTTTTTTCGGCTGCGGCCATACGGAAGGACCGTACCTGGGTCAGCAAGGCCCTTCGCAGCCTGTCGAAGGATGTCTACATCAGCGTTGATCTGGACGCCCTGGACCCCTCGGTGATGCCGGCAACGGGAACGCCCGAGCCCGGGGGAATGCTTTGGCACGATGTTCTGGACGTGGTCCGTGAGGTCTGCCGGAAAAAGCACGTGATCGGCTTCGATATCGTCGAACTTGCGCCCATACCCGGAATGGTTGCCCCGGATTTTCTGGCGGCAAGGCTTGCATACCGAATGATGGGCTATCTGTCAAAAAAATCCAGATAAAGGAGAGCAGACGTGAATATCTGGGTACCTAAAAAAATCTTTTTCACGAAGGGCGTGGGGAATCATAAGGAAGAGCTGCACTCTTTCGAGCTGGCCCTACGCAATGCGGGCATCGAGAAATTCAACCTGGTTTATGTTTCGAGCATCTTTCCTCCGGGCTGCAAGATGATCTCCAAACCGAAGGGGCTCAAGGAAAAACTACCCGGAGAGATTACCTACTGCGTCATGAGCCGCTGCTCCAGCAACGAGCCGTATCGATTGCTGGCGGCTTCCGTCGGGTGCGCCATCCCGGCCGATACGTCCCAGTACGGATACATCAGCGAGCATCACGCATTCGGCCAGACGGAAAAGCAGGCCGGCGATTACGCAGAGGATCTGGCGGCCGCCATGCTGGCCTCCACGCTCGGCATTGATTTCGATGTGGACAAGAGCTGGGATGAAAACAAGGAAATCTTCAAAATCAGCGGCAAGATCGTGAGGACGCGCAACGTGACCCAGTCCGTTATCGTACCGCGGAAAGGCGGGTGGACGACCGTCCTCGCCGCCGCGGTTTTTGTCTTCTAGCCGAGAGCCATAACGCATCCATCGCGGTTATTGAAAAAGGTCTTGACTTAAAAGACTTCAATGAATAATATAAATAGATACGACGCGGGGTGGAGCAGTCAGGTAGCTCGTTGGGCTCATAACCCAAAGGTCGGTGGTTCGAATCCATCCCCCGCTACCAGAAAATAAAAGGGGCCGAGAGTGATCTCGGCCCCTTTTATGTGAGGATAGGTCGCCCCTGATCATCGGGGCTTGTAATACTGCATGGCCTCGGGGATCAGGGACTCGATATCCCTGATTCTCGACTCGGGGGCCGGGTGCGTGGAGAGAAATTCCGGAGGCCGCGAGCCGCCTTTTGCGTTCATCCGCTTCCAGAGTGCAACGGCCCCGCGTGGGTCATAGCCTGCCTTGGCCATGAGGACAAGCCCGATGCGGTCCGCTTCCGATTCATGGATGCGGCTGTAGGGCAGCAAGAACCCGACCTGGGTCCCCACGCCGTAGGCCTGCATGAAGATGTCCGAGGTGACCCCGGGATTTCCGGCCAGTGCCAGGGAAAGCCCGATGGCTCCAAACTGGGCAAGCAGGCCCTGACTCATTCGTTCGTTGCCGTGCTTTGCGATGGCGTGAGCCACTTCGTGGCCCATGACGACAGCCAGGCCGTTTTCATCCTGCGAAATGGGGAGCAGGCCCGTGTAGACGGCCACTTTGCCTCCCGGCATGCACCAGGCGTTGACCGTTTTGTCGTCCTCGATCAGGTTGAACTCCCACTTGTAGTTCTTGATATCGGCCCCACGGCCTGTTTCATCCAGCAACTGCTCGGAGGCCGCCGCAATCCGTTGACCAACGCGGCGAACCATGTTCACCTTCACCATGTCCGTTGACAGTTTCGACGACTTCAATACCTTGCCGTACTCCTGGTAGCTCATGGAGGCCAACTCGGAATCAGGTACGAGATGCAGACCCTTGCGCTCCGTCACGGGAGCGGTGGCACAGGAAAAAAGAAAGAGAGTCAGGCATAAAAGGATGGCGAGCACGTTGATGATCCGCATCGGCGCACGCGTTATTGCGTCCATGACAACACCTCCATGCCATTCTGAAAATTTATTTTATTATAATACAAAAACCATGAAATCAGAAGTATCGGTTTGAAGGACAGGCGGCAACGGAATGACTGCCAAGCCTGGGGGGAATGGAAGAGTCGGGGCGCAGGGCAGAGGGCTATGCAGAATTTCCGCAGGTTGACAGCGGGGGTCCTTCTTTCTTTTCCGCTGTTTGGGTTGATATGAAAATCCCCTTTGCGACACAGTGTCCTTTTGTCTCGACATATTTAACGGTCGCCCGGGAGCCTAGAGGGATCTCGGCGGGCTTCACGGAATCGAGGTCAACTTTGACAATGGTGCTGCCATCAAATTTCATTTCCACATCTTCGTCTTTGAATCTGACAATGATCGTCTTTGCTTTCGAGTTGACGGACTGGACTTCACCGGATAGGTGTTTGACCCGGACAGTCTTTTTCTGATCTGCAAACCTTTTCTCGGCTGCAGCTGTCGCTTTCCTGGGGGACTTCAGGGGATTGCCCGCAAGCCACATAGAAGAGAAGACCGATCGAAATGATCATTGTGACAAAATGATTCGGATTTTCACCGGTTCTCCTTCATCGGAGGCTTCGCTGTACGGTTGTTGACGAATTACTCTGCAAAAAAATCGAGCTACCCGAGGGGCATCGATTATTCGATGCCCCTCCGATAAGCCTGTCTTGAAATGGTAGATCGGGCAGCTTATTTCTTCTCGGGTGCCTTCTTCTCTTCAGCCTTCTTGGGCTCTTCCTTCTTGGCCTTAGGCTTCTTCTCGGCCTTCTTCTCCTTCTTCTCAGCCTTCTTGGGCTCGGCTTTCTTGGCCTTGTCATCGGCCTTCGACTTGTCGGTCGCCTTATCAGCCTGCGGCGCCGCCTTCTGCTCAGCCTTGGGGGCCGCCGGAGCAGCCTGGGCGAAGCACAGACCCGTGGTCGCCACCACGAACATCATGGCAAACAGGATTGCGAGAACCTTCTTCATCTGGTTTCACCTCCTTTCCTTTGTTCTGGTCTGTACCTATATCAAGGAGCATGCCACGCGATCTGTTTATAATATTATATATAATTACAAGTACTTGACAGAATGCCCCATTTTTTGATACGACTCATTTTTGCAATTTCTCAAACCGCCGTCCAAATTTTGGATAGTCCTGACATTATTCGGATAATATCCGGGTATCTTTCAGTTTTCTGTTACGTATCCGAAAGCGTTTGAAGGATCGTAGTTGTTTCTCGGAGAGGTGAAAGTGCGGCTTTTGATTTTCAGTTTGACTAAGGTACCTGAAGGAATTCACCAGATAACAGTTTTGCGGATTGCAAAAAAAAGGAGGGGTACCGGCTTACCGGTACCCCTTTACAACACTGACTCATAAAATGAGGCCAGTTGCTTACTTCTTCACGGGGGCTTCGGGCTTCTTCTCCTCGGCCTTCTTGTCGGCTGCCTTCTTCTCATCGGCTGCCTTCTTGTCGGCTGCCTTCTTCTCATCGGCTGCCTTCTTGTCGGCTGCCTTCTTCTTGTCGGCTGCCTTCTTGTCGGCTGCCTTCTTCTTGTCGACTGCCTTCTTGTCTGCTGCGGCCTTCTTCTCGTCAGCCTTCTTATCGGCAGCGGCCTTCTTGTCGTCAGCCTTCTTCTCAGGAGCGGGAGCCGGAGCGGCCTTCTCTGCTGCCGGCTTTGCTGCCGGAGCGGCCTGGGCGAAGCACAGACCCGTCGTCGCCACCACGAACATCATGGCAAACAGGATTGCGAGAACCTTCTTCATTAGATGTCACCTCCTTCCGATATGTTTTGCCTGTGGCATTGTACAAGGAATGTGCCAGATGCGAGAATCGAAAAATAATCAATGTTATCGATATGATGTAAAAATATGAAAAACAGCGGAGGGGTGAATATTTACAAATACAAGAAAATGCTTACCGATTCTGGAATTAAAGGACTATTTCTGGAATAATGTTACATAAATTGGAATTCATGTGACATTATTGCGAGTCATTGAGGCGGCAGCGTTTCGAGGAGAGTGTAAAATATTTTTATTTATTGAATATAATCGGCAATTTGCAGTTCTTAAGTTCGTGAAGGGGTACCTCCTGTCTAAAGCGGTTACCCCTGTGAATGGCGATTCAGCCCATATTTATCCCAGCGATAGGCGAAGGCCCTGTAGCTCATATTCAAAAGCCTGGCGGCTCTGGCTCCGATGTTGTTGGCCTTCTCCATGGCTTTCTGCAGTAAATCCTTTTCGAGTTCTTCGTAGCTTATCCCGGCGTCGGGAAGCTCCTCCTTCAGGATGAGCTTCACGCCGTTGCGTTTCTCCGGAGCATCCAGCTCGTGCTTCTTCCAGCTGTACCAGAATGCGTCATAGTTCATATCCAGCAGCCGCGCGGCTTTGGCGAGCACGTTGTTTGACTTTGCCATGGCTTTCACGAAGAGCTCCTTTTCCAGCTCCTCGAGGTCGATCCCCTCGTCGGGGATCTCGATGCCCATGGCGGGGCGAGGTGCCGTTCTCAGCTCCCCCCGGATATCACCGAGGCCGATCATGTCGGACTCACACATCAAAACGGCCTTTTCCAGCACAGACTGCAGTTCACGGACGTTGCCGGGCCAATGATAGTTGACGATCGCTTTCATCGCCCCGTCATCGATCTTCAAGATATTCTTCCCGCAATTTTGATTGAACTTCTGCAGGAAGAAGTTGGCCAGATCGGGGATATCTTCCCTTCGCTCACGCAATGGGGGCATCTGGATGGTCACGACCTTGAGCCGGTAGTAGAGATCTTCACGGAAATGGCTGTGCTTCATCTCATGGAGAAGGTCCTTGTTCGTGGCGGATACAATCCTCACATCGACCTTGATCGGTTCGCGACCGCCGACTCGCATGATCTCGCGCTCCTGCAGCACCCGCAGGATCTTGGATTGGGTCATCATGGGGAGATCCCCGACTTCATCCAGAAAAATCGTCCCGCCGCTTGCGGCTTCGAACAGCCCCTTCTTGCGCTGGGTGGCGCCGGTGAAGGCGCCGGGCTCGTAACCGAAAAGTTCGCTCTCGAGGAGCGTTTCCGGGATGGCGGCACAGTTGATGGCCATGAAGGCTTTCTCGCGGCGCCCGCTGTTGTAGTGGATGGCTTTGGCAATCAATTCCTTGCCTGTGCCGCTTTCCCCCAGGATCAGAACCGTGGCCGGGCTGTCGGCGACTTTTCGAATGATGTAGATAATGTCCTTGATCGACTTCGAGTGTCCGATGATCCCCTGGATGCTGAACATGTCATGCAGGGCCTTGCGCAACTCGAGATTGCGCTGCATCAGTTCCTTGCGCTCGAGAGCGCGGCGGATCGCAAGAAGCACGACCTCTTTGTCGAGGGGTTTCGTCAGGTAGTCGAAAGCGCCTTTTTTCATGGCGTCGACCGCCGAATCGACGGTACCGAAGGCGGTCATGATGAGCACCGTCGGTGCCTGCTTGAGGCTCTTGAGCTTCTCGAGGAGCTCGATGCCGTCCATCTTCCCCATCTTGAGGTCCGAGAGCACCACGTCCGGCTCGTATGTCCTGGCCAGCTTCATGGCCTCCTCGCCGGATGCGGCGGCGTACGTCTCATATCCCTCATCGGAAAGGATGGTCTTGAGGATGTCCCGCTGGAGGGGTTCGTCGTCTACGATCAGGATGACCGCCATGGGTTGTCGTCTCCTCCTTAAACCGCCGTTGTCCGATCCGAGTCCGTTTCAGAAAGGGGAAGGCTGATCGTCGCTTCGCTGCCGTGGCCTTCTGTGCTCACGAATTCGATCTTTCCCCCGTGCTCCTCGATCACGCGCTTGGTCATGGCAAGGCCCAGACCGAGCCCCTGGCTCTTTGTCGTGAAGAAAGGCTCGAAGATCCGCGCGAGGTTCTCCTTCGACACGCCGACTCCCGTGTCGCTCAGGCTCAGCACGAACCAGCCGTCACGCACGTCCGCGTTGATCGTCAGCGTCCCGCCGTCCGGCATGGCCTGGAAGGCATTGGTCACCACGTTGAAGAGGCAGCTTTTCATGAGTTCCGCGTCCATGCGGAGCCGGGGCAGTGCGTAGTAATTTTCGATGATCCGGATGCGATCGGATTCCGCCTTGGCCTTCACGATCTCTACGACATCGGCGAGCAACTCCTGCGCCTGAACGGGCTGAAGATCGAGTTTCAGGGGCTTTCCGTAGTCGAGGAAATCCCGGACGAGCCGATCGAGCCGATGGATCTCCTCTTTCATGCTCTCCACGAGCTTTTCAAAGCCCTCGGCCTGGGCAGCGTTTCCGGGACGGTATTTCGTCTTGATGTGATCGATGCTGAGGCTGATGAAATTCAGCGGGTTGCGGATCTCGTGGGCGATCCCCCGGGCGAGCTGCCCCACGGCGGAGAGGTGCTCCGCCTCGCGGAGTCGCTCCTCGAGCCGCCGCTGTTCCCGGAGACGCTGGACCATGAAGTTGAAGCTCAGGGTGAGGTCCCCGATCTCGTCCTTTCGCTCGACCGGGAGGTTCTGGTTGAGATCGCCGGCCGCCACCTTGCGGGCTGCCTCGACGACGTTGTGAATGGGCCCGGTGTACCACATGGAAAGAAACGTCGAGAGGAGAATCCCGATGGCGAAAACGGACAGGGCCGCTATGATCCGCTTCGTCGTGTTGCGCCGCATCGTTTCCTGCAGGTTTTCGACATTGATCTGAAGGTGGATGTACCCGTAGTGTGCCTGGCCGGCGATGACGGGGATGATGACGTTGTAGGCCTTGCCTTCCTGGTCGACGGCAGGCTCCCCGAGCTCAGCCTTGATAATGAGCTCCTTTTTCTTCTCGCTTACCGGAGTGCCGACTTTTTTGGGGTTGGTGCTGGCGATGATTTCGTCGGCATTGCTGATGATGGAGATTTCCTTGATCCCCTTGGTCTTGAGCGACGCCAGATACTGCTCCAGTCGCGTCTCGCTCGTGGCTCCCCCCGTCACCTCCTCGACGCCCACTTGAACGGCCTGGGCCAGTTCAGCCGTCTGGCTCTCGATCTGGGTCATCAGGTTCTTTTCGGACTGCCAGTAGATGGTGATCAGGGTGACCAGCAGGATCGCGGTCATGAAGAGCATCATGAGGATGAGCTTCTTGTTGAGGGAAAGGTTGAGAAAAAAGGTCTTGAACATCCTGCCGAGTTCGTTGTCCTCCTGCCTGTTGGATCGGGCGGCGAGACCGGACCGGGGTTGGGAAACCGACTGTCCCGCAGGCCTCACCCTTAGCATCAAAGCAGGGCGCCTGTCAACGCTGCAACGCGGTGCGCAATGGGGCAACCTGCCGACTCTCCCATTGATTTTTCACAGCCGGCCTTCTATAATCGAGCCCCGTTTCGGTTAACGGTTCCCCCTTCCGGGGCAGGAGTTGCCGCCGTGAGCCCTCTTTCGACAAGCCGCTTCCTGAGGCACCGGGACCGATGGATCACTCCCGTCGTGGTCATGCGTTTTTCCTTCCTGTCGTTCATGAGAAACCGGGATCTTCATACGGCCGCCACACTGGCGTTCTACGGCATGTTCGCCCTGATCCCTTTTTGCCTGGTCGTCCTGTTCCTGCTCAGCCAGTTTTTCGTATCCTCACAACGGGCAAGCCGGGCTATCGAGGATCTCATCATCCAGATCATTCCCCAGTACTACGAGGTCATTCTCCGGGAGGTCTTCTCCCTGGCTGAGCAGAAGGCCATCGGCTACATCGGACTCATCCCGCTGCTCTGGTCCGTCGTCCCCCTGGTCAGCATGATCCGCACCGGTTTCATCAACGTCTTCAAAACGGAACGCAACGCCGGTTTTCTCCGGGAGAAGCTCATCGACTTTCTCACCGTCCTGCTCTTTCTGCTTCTGTTTATCGGCCTTGTGGGCGGACAGATTCTTTACGCCACGGCCCTGGGCGAAACACTGGCCCAGAAAAGCGGGCTCCTGGGAGCGCTGAACGATGTGGCTTCCCCGCTGGCAGGGGCCCTGTTCCTCGCCCTTTTTTTCATGGTCTTCTCCCCGGTCCGTCTCGAGTGGTGGAATATCCTCGTGAGCGCGTTTTTCACCGCCGGGCTCTGGTCCGTCGTACGCCCGCTTTTCGTGGCGTTTTTGCAGTATAATCCCGACTATGGATTTGCATTCGGCTCTCTCAAGGCGGTATTCGTCCTGGTCGTCTGGATCTACTACACCTTTGCCGTTATCCTGTTCGGGACAGAGCTTTTGGCCAATATCCGCCGCAGGGAGGCCCTTCTGCTGTCGAGGTTTTTCGAGGACAGAAAATCCGGTGCGGCCCCGTTGCCCACGGTGCCTTCCCGCTTTATCCGATCCCACGAACCGGGTGAAATCATCTTCGAAGAAAACAGCGCGGGCCGGGAAATGTTCTACGTCCTCTCGGGTTCGGTACGAATTCTCAAAAAGGGGGTTCTTCTCAGAGAGATGACCGCCGGGGACTATTTCGGGGAGGTGGCCATGCTGATCCAGGCCCCAAGAACGGCAGCCGCCGTGGCATCCGCACCGGACACAAGGCTTGTGGTTATTTCGGAGTCCAACCTTGAAACCATCCTGAGGGAGAATCCGAAGATCGTCGTTTCTTTTCTCAAGGAGATGTCCGCCCGCCTCCGGTCGCTCAATGAAAAGATCGACGACCTGTCCGAAAGCTGCGGGCGCAGAGATGGGAAGGGGGATTCCTGAGCCCGTCGTCCCGAGTTCGGGATGGATGGCGGAAATTCCATGCCAAGCCCAGCGCGCTGAGCTAAGCGAGCAAACCCCGCTTTGCCTAATCAGGATTCAAAGCACGCTCAACCGTTTTCACACCCGGGGGGGCGCTACTCGCCGGGAAAACCGAAAAGGAGGTCAATCCCATGAAAATCGCCGTTTCCTCGACGGGGCCCGGACTGCACGACCTCGTGGACCCCCGTTTCGGCCGCTGCCGCTATTACATCTTCTACGACGAGAGCACGGGTTTGCACGAGTCAAAAGAAAATACCGCCGGGATGCATTGAATCACCCGCGGGACGGCTACCGGGCATATCGTAGCCGGTGAAAACGTGGATTGCGTCGTCACGGGGCACATCGGGCGGAAAGCGACGGCTTTGCTCAAAGGGGCAGGGGTTAGAATCTTCCTGGGAGCGTCCGGACCGGTGAAATCCGCCATCGAGGCCTTCAAGGACGGCAAACTGGAAGAGAAGAGTTGATTTCTTTTCAAGTAAGCCCCATCCATTGCAATGAACGGATGGGGCTTACTTGTTATGACCTGTTTCCTGAAGCCTGCAGCCTGATGCCTGCGGCCTTGTGGCCGCTAAAAGGAGTGTTCGGGTCCGGGGAAGCTTCCCTTCTTCACCTCGTCGATGTACTGCGTGACGGCTCCCTTGATCTGCACATTGAGGTTTGTGTACTTCTTGACGAACTTCGGCGTGAAACGCTCGAAGAGCCCCAGCATGTCGTGAACCACCAGCACCTGGCCGTCGCAGTGCACCCCGCCGCCGATCCCGATCGTGGCCATGGAGAGCGATGCGGTGATCTTTTCCGCCAGCGCCGCGGGAACGCATTCCAGCACAATGGAAAACGCACCGGCCTCCTCGAGGATTTTGGCATCTTCCAGAAGCCTCATCGCCGAAGGGTGATCCTTTCCCTGAACTTTGTACCCGCCGAGCTGGTGCACGGACTGCGGCGTGAGCCCGATGTGGGCCATGACGGGGATTCCGGCCTGGACGATCCTGCGGGTCACCTCTGCGACCTCGCGCCCGCCCTCGAGCTTCACCCCGTGAGCGCCGGCCTCCTGCATGAAGCGTCCCGCGTTACGGACGGCCTCCTCCACGGAAACCTGATAGGACATGAACGGCATATCGCCGATCACCATGGCCCGATTCACGGCCCGCGTGACAGCCTTCGTGTGATGAAGCATGTCCTCCATGGTCACGGGGAGGGTGCTGTCATAACCCAGGACCACCATCCCCAGGGAATCTCCTACGAGGATGAGATCGATCCCGGCCTCGTCCATGGCGGCCGCCGTAGTGTAGTCATAGGCAGTCAGCATGGAAATCTTTTCCCCCTTCTTCTTCATGTCCCGAACCGTCGCCGTGGTGACCCGCGTGATTTTAACCTGAGTGCTCATCCTCCCTTTCCTCCCTTCAGTATCAGGCGTATTTCCGCCAGTTGTTCGTCCTTCAAGATCCCTTTTCGGGCAGCCACATCCACGGTGAACAGCCCCATCTCGCTATAGATCTTCAACAGCTCCGGAAAGCGCGTCTGGAATCCGTGCATATGTTTTCGGACGGTTCCCCCGTCGCCCCTCGCGATCGGCCCCGTCAGCGACGGGATCGTGCCCTTGTTTTCGATATTAACGATCGTTCCTTTGACCAGGGGCCAGAAAGCGCGGATCGCATCCTCCCGGGACAGACCCATCCGCCCGTAGATCTCCTCCACCAGATACATGAGCGTCACGAGATAGTTGGATGCCATGCAGGCGGCCGCGTGATAGAGGGCCTTGTCCTCACCCGGGACGTGAAAAGGCCTGCCGCCGAGATCTTCGACGATCCGGCAGGCCCAGGGCAGCAACTCCTCATCGGCTGTAATGCCGAATGTGCTGCCCGGGATTTTCCCGATGGCGCTTTCCACGTCGGCAAAAGTCTGTAGCGGATGAATGCAGGCGACGTGAGCCCCATGGCGCTTCGCCTCCTGGAGCAGATCGAGCCCCCCTACGCCGCTGGTGTGGACGACCTTGCTTCCTTTTTGAACCCCCCCGCCTTCCGCCACGGTCTTGCAGGCGGCTGAAATGGCGTCGTCATTGGTCGTAATCAGGATACAGTCTGCCGCGCGCGCCGCATGTACCAAATCCGTCGTAGGCTCGCCTCCCGTGTAGGCAACGGCCCGCTGCGCCTCTTCCAGGAAAAGGTCGGCGACGGCCACAATGTCATGACCAGCCCGTTTCAACAGATGGCCCACCGCAGTCCCGACCTTGCCTGCCCCGAGTATGGCGAAGCGCTGCTTTATCTTTAACTCCACAACTCGTCCCCCAAAACAAAAAAGCCCTCCCTACTGCGCAGGGAAGGCTTGTACACACCTCAATCGTAGCTGATGGCTGTCCGTCCCCGTCCCAGTCCTCAAAGCGGATCCAAGCGGTTGCGTCCCTGTTAGCATGGTCATCGCCCCCTGTCAAGCACCGCTTCCCAACAGGCAGTCGACGGCCGGCGACGAGCCTTGTTTCTAAATTGCTTGTCAACGGAAAGCGGATTCCCTATAGTGAAGCCCATGGAGAATAGGCCACGTGAACGCATCTCCGTGAAACTGATGATCTTCGATCTCGACGGGACACTGGCCGATACGGGGGCCGACCTCGCAGGCTCCGTGAACCGGACCCTCCAGGCCCTGGGAATCCCGAGACGGCCGGATGCGGAAATCCTCAGTTTTGTCGGTGATGGTGTCAGGAAGCTCATCGAGAGGGCCCTGGGCGAGCCACACAGGGATCGCTTCTCAGAGGCCCTGGAGCGATTCAACGGTATCTATGCAGACCACCTGCTCGATCACACGGGCCTCTACCCGGGTGTCACGGACGTACTTCGCCATTTCGGCGGCAAGGACATGGTTCTCATCACCAACAAGGGCCTCGATTTCACCCTGGTTCTGTGCCGTGGTCTCGGAATCGCCGGGTTTTTCAAACAGATCATCGCCGGCGATTCGAATGAGTTCATGAAGCCGGACCCCCGGCTGCTGCTGCCGCTCTTCGAGGCATTCAAGGCCGGACCCTCAGATACCCTGATCGTCGGCGACGGGGTGAACGACATCCTGCTGGCCCGTAAAACGGGCGCCTGGAGTTGCGCGTTCCTGAACGGTCTCGGGAAACGGGAGGACCTGTTGAGCCTGGGGCCGGATTTCACCATCGAACGGATGATCGATCTCAAGGAAATCGCCTTTTAACCGCAAGGAAGCATGCTGACCTCAAAGCTATTGACAAAAGTCCGGAAAACGATCAGGAAGCACGGCATGCTCCGAAAGGGGGATCACGTACTGGTCGGGTTGTCGGGAGGCGCCGACTCGGTGGCCCTTCTTGCGACGCTGAACCATCTGCGCCCCGCCTGCGGCATTGCCATCACGGCAGCCCATTTCAACCACAAAACAAGGGCCTCCGAATCGGAACGGGACGAGGCCTTCGTTCGCACCCTCTGCAAATCGATCGGGGTCGCCCTGATCTGCGGGTCTCTCAAAGACGCAAAAAGGCCCCGGGGGATTTCCGTGGAGGATTATCTCCGTCGAAACCGCTACGAATTCCTCGAGAAAGCCAGGCGAAAAGCGGCAGCCACCCGGATTGCGCTGGGTCACCACCAAGGCGACCAAGCCGAGACGGTGCTCATGAACGTCATCCGGGGCGCGGGGCTCAACGGACTTTGCGGCATTCCCCCCGTCCGGAACGCAGGCACGCTCATCCGCCCTCTCATCGACTGCTCGCGCCGTGAAATCGTCGATTACCTTGCAGCGGTGGGACTTTCCTTCGTCGACGACAGTTCCAATACAGACGAGCGGTTCCTGCGCAACCGAATCCGATTCAGCCTCATGCCGGAGCTTGAGAAACGGTTCAACCCGGCCATCGGTGAAACGCTCTGCCGGCTGGCAGATGTCATTCGGACTGAAAATGATTACATTAAGGAACAGGCGCAGATTCGACTGTCGCGCTGGAGGGAGGGCCGGGGTCTGGATAAACCCCTGGAGATCCCCATCGCAGAGCTCGTGGGCCTGCATCCGGCCCTGCAGCGAAGAGCTATTCTGGAAATCACCCGGGACTTATCCGCCGAGGATGCCGCCATCGGGTTGGAACACGTAGAGGCCGTGCTGGATATGGCGGGTGGAGCAAATCCCGGTGGCTCGCTGGATTTGCCGGGAGGGCTGCGGGTCGGAAGAACATACGGCCTTCTTGAATTCCGCCGGGTCTCACAACCCGACGGGCGGCCACGCCGGGGGACTGCACCGGATGACTCGAGGGAGACATTCCGGTTCGAAGTCCCCATCCCGGGAACTGTCCGCATCCCCGGGGGCACGATGAGCATCCGATTCCGTGAACTCAGGAAGGTACCGTCCGTCCTGTCGACGGAGCGGAAGGCGTACCTGGATATGGAACGGATTGCATTCCCGCTCGTTGTCCGCAACGTGTTGCCGGGAGACCGCATTCAGCCCCTGGGCATGAAGGGTACACGGAAACTCAAGTCGGTTTTCATCGACGAGAAGATCCCGAGGGAAGTCAGGGGCCGGTTTCCCGTCGTGGCTGACGGTATTTCCGTCCTCTGGGTGCCGGGTGTGCGCCTGTCGGAAAGGGTGCGCGTGGGGAAGGGAAGCAAACGCATCCTGAGCGCAGAAATCGTTTGAAATTTTAACGATGTTGGTATAATTAACACGCTTTACATCCCGGTGACGGGGATTCGGAATCTCGAGAGCCCGTTTTCGGCTGTAACGGCCTGTCATCCGGTTTGGCTGCCAGATTGACAACCCCTATCATGGAGGAAATCGAGGATTGAATCCTTTACAGAAAAATATCGCACTCTGGCTGATCATCAGCCTCATCTTCGTGCTGCTCTACAATCTCTTCAACCAGCCGAAGAACTCACAGGAAGGCGTCATCTTCAGTGACTTCATCGCCGCGGTCGAGCAGGGCCAGGTCGTCGAAGTCAGCATCCAGGGTGAGAACATCTCTGGAAAGTTCCTCAACGGGAAGAGCTTCAAGACCTACGCCCCCAAGGAAGCAGGTGTCGTGCCCCTGCTCAAGGAAAAGGGGGTAAGAATCGCCGCCAAGCCCGCCGAAGAACAGGCGTGGTACATGACGGTGCTCATCTCCTGGTTCCCGACCATCCTGCTTATTGCCATCTGGATCTTCTTCATGAGACAGATGCAGTCCGGGGGCGGGAAGGCCATGTCGTTCGGAAAGAGTCGCGCCAGGCTGATGACGGACCGCTCCAAGAAGGTCACCTTCAACGACGTGGCCGGAATCGACGAGGCCAAGGCCGAACTGCAGGAGATCATCGACTTCTTGCGGGACCCCAAAAAGTTCACCCGCCTTGGCGGGCGGATCCCCAAGGGGGTTCTTCTCGTGGGATCCCCGGGCACGGGGAAAACGCTTCTTGCCAGAGCCATTGCCGGTGAAGCCGATGTTCCCTTCTTCACCATCAGCGGATCGGACTTCGTCGAGATGTTCGTCGGCGTCGGCGCCTCCCGCGTGAGGGACCTTTTCACGCAGGGAAAGAAGAACGCCCCCTGCATCATCTTCATCGACGAGATCGACGCCGTCGGACGCCACCGCGGCGCGGGGCTGGGCGGCGGCCACGACGAGCGCGAGCAGACACTGAACGCGCTTCTCGTCGAGATGGACGGCTTCGAATCCAACGAGGGCGTCATCCTCGTTTCGGCCACGAACCGCCCCGACGTCCTCGACCCGGCGCTGTTGCGTCCCGGCCGATTCGACCGTCAGGTCATCGTCCCGCTTCCCGACGTGAAGGGAAGGGAGAAGATCCTCGAGGTGCACATGCGCAAGACGATTGTCGCCGAGGACGTGGACGGGAAAGTGATTGCCCGCGGGACCCCGGGCTTTTCCGGCGCCGATATCGAAAACCTCGTCAACGAGGCCGCGCTCCATGCAGCCCGCCTGGGCAAGGAAAAGGTCACCATGGTGGACTTCGAGTACGCCAAGGACAAGGTCATGATGGGCGCCGAGCGCAAGAGCATGGTCATCAGCGAGCAGGAGAAGCGGATCACCGCCTATCACGAGGCGGGCCATGCTCTCGTGGCAAGGATGCTTCCCGGCACGGACCCGATCCACAAGATTACCATCATCCCCCGCGGCAGAGCGCTCGGGCTCACCCAGCAGCTTCCCATCGACGAGAAGCACACGTATCCCAAACGCTACCTCCTGAACACCATTTCGATCCTGCTGGGCGGGCGCGCTGCCGAGGAGCTCGTCCTGGATGACTTCACGACGGGGGCCGGGAACGACATCGAGAGGGCAACGGACCTTGCCCGGAAGATGGTCTGCGAGTGGGGCATGAGCCCCCAGCTGGGCCCCATGAGCTACGGGAAAAAGGAGGAGCAGATCTTCCTCGGCCGGGAGATCGCCACGCACAAGGACTACAGCGATGAAACGGCCAAGAGGATCGACGCCGAGATCACCGCCATCATCTCATCGGGGTATGAAAAAACGAAGTCCATCCTGTCCGAGAACCTGGCCACCCTGCACAGGCTTTCCGACGAGCTCATCAAGAGAGAAGTGCTGAACGCAGAGGACCTTGATGCCATCATCAGCGGACGCGTTCTCCCGGAACAGGAAAAGACGGAAGGTTCAGAAACGGTCCACTAGATCAGTCAACCGGAGGGTACCCGCCGGCCCGGTCAGCAGGCACCCGATGCTCAAGCCCGACACGGTGCGTTTCCTTCTGCCTGGGAGCGCACCCTTTTTTTAGAGGCAACCCTTGAAGAACCGCATCCGCCCACTTCCTGTGACGTCGCTTCCCGAGGCCGAGGACTGCCTGAAAAAGATCGGTGTCGAACCCTACGGGATTGCTTCGATGGGACCCAAGATGAGCCACCTGAACCTGCTCATCGAGGGGCTCAAGCCGAAGGTGGCCAACATCATCAAACAGGAGATGCTCTCGCTGGGCGGAGATGCCGCCGTGTCGCGAGGCTCCGTCGACTGCAGCATCGAGAAGACGGACGTGCTCATCATGGGCACCGATAAGCAGATCCTTCGCTTCATCGAAAAGGCCGGCCTCCAGCCCTTCGGGTTGAAGGCCATCGCCTCTGATCTCCGGGAGCTGCTCGACAACCTGTCGAAGGAGTCCTTTCAGCTGAAAACGCCCCGTCGCACCATCGGGCTTTCGAAGCGTACCCTTGTCATGGGGGTGATCAACGCAACCCCCGACTCCTTCTCCGACGGCGGCACGATCACCTGCGAGGAGGAGGGGTTGCGGCAGGCCATGAAAATGCTCGACGACGGGGCGGACATTCTCGACGTGGGCGGGGAATCCTCCCGTCCCGGCGCAGAACCGGTCCCGCTCCGGGAAGAGCTCCGCAGGGTGGTGCCGCTGATCCGCAGGATCGCCCGCGAGACCGATGTCCCCATATCCATCGACACAACCAAGGCCGAGGTGGCGCGGCAGGCCATCGACTCGGGGGCCGAGATCCTCAACGACATTATGGCCCTCCGGGGAGACGGCAAAATGGCCCGGGTGGCCGCCTCAGCGGGCGTGCCGGTGATCCTCATGCACATGCGGGGTACCCCTTCGACCATGCAGAAAGGAGATCTCGCCTACACATCGCTCATCGGGGAGATCCGCGATTTCCTCGATGACCGGATCGACAAGGCCACCTCTTCGGGTATCGCGGCGGACAATCTGATCATCGATCCGGGGATCGGTTTCGGCAAGAGCGTCGAGGACAACCTCCGGCTTCTGCGTCATCTCGGTGAATTCAAGGTCCTGGGAAGACCGATCTGCGTCGGTGTGTCCCGCAAACACTTCACGGGCAAGATCACGGGGGTCGCACGCCCGGCAGACCGGCTCGAGGGGACCGCCGCCGCGGTGACGGCGGCCGTTCTGAACGGGGCAAGCATCATCCGGGTGCATGACGTCGCGGTCATGAAGCGCGTGGCCGCCATGGCCGACGCCATCAGGAGAGTCCGATGATCGATGCCGTCGGGGTTGACATTGCCGACGTGAGACGGATAAAAACCGCCCTTGATAGATGGGGGGACCGGTTCGTGGCAAGGATCTTCTCCCCCCGCGAAGCGGAGTACTGCCGGCAGCATCGGGACGAGGCGCTTCGCTTTGCCGCCCGCTTTGCCGCCAAGGAAGCCTTCATCAAATGCCTGGGGTCTGCCCGGGGCATCCGCTGGCATGAGATCGAACTGCTCAACGACCGGACGGGAAAGCCGGTTTTCCGATTTTCCGAAAGCATCCGGAAAATACTGGACGGCAAAGAAATCCGAAAGGTCCATGTCAGCATTTCCCACACGGCCGAATACGCTGTGGCGTTCGTCGTCTTCGAGCCGGGTCGTGACAAGGGCGAAAATCCGACAGAGAGGAATTGATTTTGAAGCTGATTTCTGATAGTCGGGAGCAGACTCTGGAAGTGGGCCGTCTCATCGGGGCGATCCTCGAAAGAGGGGACATCGTCGCCCTCATCGGGGAGCTGGGTTCCGGGAAGACCTGCCTCACCCAGGGCATGGCAAAGGGGCTGGGCGTTGAGGAAAACGTCCCGGTGGTGAGTCCCACCTTCACCCTGATCAACGAGTACCCGGGGAAGATTCCTCTCATTCACTTCGATGTCTACCGGCTTTCGGGGCCCCGGGACCTGGAGGACATGGGCTACGAGGAGTATTTCGAAGGCGGCGGGATCATCGTGATCGAGTGGGCCGAAAAGATCAGGGACATCCTTCCGGCAAAGACCCTTTTTATCAGCATGCGATACATCGACGAGAACACCCGGGAAATGATTCTGGAGGGACCCGGGGAGAAGATCAGGAAGCTTGAGGAGCTTCTGGACTCAGGAGGATCGATTTCATGGCGTTGATCGTGCAGAAATACGGCGGGACCTCCGTTGCCAACCTGGACAAGATCCGGAATGTGGCCGATCGGGTCATCCGCGCAAAAGAAGGGGGGAACAGCCTGGTCGTCGTGCTCTCTGCAATGGCGGGTGAAACGGACCGTCTCATCGGGCTGGCCAACCAGGCATCGGAGAGCAAGCCCGACGAGCGGGAGTATGATGCCCTGATTGCCACGGGCGAGCAGGTGACGGTGACGTTGCTGGCCCTGACGCTCAACCGGTTGGGTCACAAGGCCCGTTCGTTCCTGGCCCATCAGGTCAGGATTCACACGGACCGTGCCCACATGAAGGCGCGGATCCTCAAGGTGGATACCCGGGAAATCGAAAAGGAGCTGAAGAAGGGGCACGTCGTCGTGGTGGCCGGTTTCCAGGGGGTTGACACGGAAAACCATGTGACGACGCTGGGCCGCGGGGGATCCGACACGAGCGCCGTGGCGCTGGCGGCAGCCCTGAAGGCCGATGTCTGCGAGATCTACACCGACGTGGACGGGGTCTACACGACGGACCCGAACCTCTGCCGGTCGGCCCGCAAACTGGCCAAGGTCTCCTACGACGAGATGCTGGAGATGGCCAGCGCAGGGGCCAAGGTCCTCCATCCCCGATCCGTTGAACTGGCAAAGAAATACGATGTCCCCGTTTACGTGAAGTCATCGTTCACCGATGATGAAGGCACTCTGGTCACGAAGGAGGATGAGGAAATGGAAGCAGTGGTTGTGTCGGGAGTCACCTATGACAGGGATCAGGCGAAGGTCACCGTCGTCCATGTGCCGGACCGGCCCGGCATCGCGGCCCGCCTGTTTACGACGCTGTCGGATCGCAACATCCCCGTGGACATGATCATCCAGAATGCCAGCGTGGAGGCTTTCACGGATCTCTCCTTCACCGTCTCCAAGAAGGACATGAAAGAGGTGGAGCGGCTGATCGGTCCCGTTGCCGCGGATATCGGGGCCCAGGGTGTCCAGTATGACCAGAACATCTCCAAGGTATCCATCATCGGGGTGGGCATGCGCAGCCACGCCGGGGTGGCCTCCCAGATGTTTGCGGCCCTCGCCAAGGAAGGCATCAACATTCTCATGATCAGCACTTCGGAGATCAAGATCTCCTGTGTCATCGAGTCCAAGTACACGGAACTGGCCGTCATGGTCTTGCACGAAACCTTCGGGCTGGACCGGAAGTAAATCAATGGCCGCTTGAAACGAGGACCGGGCCGATCTGTCTGTACAGATTCGTCCGGCCTTTTCATTGAGGGGCAGGGGATCATGAAACCAGGCAGGGAGCAAGTTCTGGGGAGCTTCACCCTTCTTGCCGTAACGGCCCTTCTCATTCTTATCGCCCTTCCTTCACGGGCCCCGCGCGACACCGAAATCCGGGAGATCCCTTTCGCCGTCGAGAAGCCCGGAACGATCGCCGTGGAGATTGCCGGCGAGTCGGGCCGAAACGGCATCTATTTCATCCCGAGGGGCACCACTTTGGCCGCGTTTTTGGACATGGCCGGCATCACGGCAGACGACGGGACCGGAGAGGCGAAACGGTTCGGAGCGCTCAAGTCGGCGACAACGCTGAATCTGCACCCGATGTTTTCCGGTGTCTCCGCTGAGCCCATGGCTGCAGACAAGCGCCTGGCCCTCGGCATCGCCATCGACATCAACCGTGCAACGCTGGAGGAACTCGTGCTCGTCCCGGGTATCGGCGAGAAGACGGCCGACAGGATCGTGGAGGATCGACAGCTCAACGGGACGTTTCGCAAACTCGAGGAGCTCACACGGATCAAGGGGATCAAGGAAAAACGACTCGAGAAGTTCCGGAAATATCTCTGCATCGAGTGCTGAACTTCCGTTACGGCTTTGCAACCGTTCGATATCTGTTCCCTTCTTCATTTCTTTATTTTTTCCGCCCCGTGCCTAGTTTTGCCTTGACACGGGCAGGCGTCTAACCTATAGTGCCACCGCCTTAATATCCAGTATTCAAGGGAACTTACGGACGGCAACGGTTGCCGTTTCATCATGGAATCGAGGGAGATCACAGCATGCCAAAACGGACAGACATCAAGAAGGTAATGATCATCGGATCGGGCCCGATCGTCATCGGTCAGGCCTGCGAGTTCGACTATTCGGGCACTCAGGCCTGCAAGGCACTGAGAAAGCTCGGTTACGAGATCGTTCTCGTCAATTCGAACCCGGCCACGATCATGACGGATCCCGGCATGGCCGATGTGACCTACATCGAGCCTCTCAATATCCAGAGCATGATCGAGATCATCGAAAACGAGCGGCCCGATGCCATCCTGCCGAACCTCGGCGGCCAGACGGGCCTGAACCTGACCTCGGAGCTGCACAAGAAGGGCATCCTCGAAAAATACGGCGTAAAGGTCATCGGCGTCCAGGTCGACGCCATTGAGCGCGGCGAGGACCGCATGGCGTTCAAGGAGACCATGAACCGCCTCGGCATCGAGATGCCCGCAAGCGAAATCGCCTACAGCGTAGAAGAGGCCGAAGCCGTGGCCGCAAAGCTGGGCTACCCCGTCGTGATCCGTCCGGCCTACACCATGGGCGGCACGGGCGGAGGGCATGTCTACAACCCCGAGGAGCTTCGAGTCGTGGCGGCTCGGGGCCTGGCGGCAAGCGTGGTGGGTCAGATCCTCGTCGAGGAGTCTGTTTGGGGCTGGGAGGAGCTGGAGCTCGAGGTCGTCCGAGATGCCAAGAACCAGATGATCACCGTCTGCTTCATCGAAAACGTGGATGCCATGGGGGTCCACACGGGCGACTCGTACTGCACGGCGCCCATGCTCACCATTTCCCCGGAGCTCCAGAAGAGGCTCCAGAAATACTCCTACGATATCGTCGAGGCGATCCAGGTCATCGGCGGGACCAACGTCCAGTTCGCCCACAACCCGAAGACGGGCCGTGTCGTCGTCATCGAGATCAACCCCCGCACGTCGCGCTCGTCGGCCCTCGCCTCGAAGGCGACGGGCTTCCCTATCGCCCTGATATCGGCCATGCTGGCTGGCGGGCTCACATTGGATGAGATCCCGTACTGGCGGGAAGGGACCCTGGAAAAGTACACCCCCTGGGGAGACTACGTGGTTGTGAAGTTCGCCCGCTGGGACTTCGAGAAGTTCCCCGGCGCCGAGGACAAGCTGGGTACCCAGATGCGCGCCGTCGGCGAGGTGATGAGCATCGGCAAGAACTATAAAGAGGCCCTTCAAAAGTCGATCCGATCATTGGAGAAAGGCCGATACGGCCTCGGCTTTGCCAAGGACTACAATCAGAAAAGCCTCGAGGAGCTAATGGATCTCCTCGTGGAACCCTCCAGCGAACGACAGTTCATCATGTACGAGGCCCTGAGAAAAGGGGCCGGAGTGGATGAGCTCTTCCGGAGGACCTATATCAAGCACTGGTTCATCGAACAGATGAAGGAACTCGTCGAACTCGAGGAAAAGATTCTGAAAACAAAAGGCAAGGAACTGCCCGACAAGTTCCTCATCCAGGCCAAGAAAGACGGCTTTGCCGACCGCTACCTCTCCCAGGTCCTGGGCATCCCGGAAGAAAAGATCCGTAAACATCGCACCGGCCTGGGTGTTGTCGAGTGCTGGGACGCCGTTCCCGTCTCCGGTGTCGAAAACGCAGCCTATTATTACTCAACCTACAACGCCCCCGACAAGGTTACGACGACTGGCAACCGCAAAGTGATGGTGCTTGGCGGAGGCCCGAACCGGATCGGGCAGGGGATCGAGTTCGATTACTGCTGCGTCCACGCCGCCTTCGCGCTGCGCGATGAGGGGATCGAGTCCGTCATGGTGAACTGCAACCCCGAGACGGTCTCCACGGATTACGATACGTCCAACAAGCTCTACTTCGAGCCTCTGACGGTGGAGGACGTGCTCGCCATCTACGAAAAGGAAAAACCCGAAGGGGTCATCGTCCAGTTCGGCGGCCAGACCCCGCTCAACATCGCCGGCGAACTCGCCAAGGCAGGAGTGAAGATTATCGGGACTTCCGTGGACACGATCGATCTGGCCGAGGACCGCGACCGGTTCCGCAAGATGATGGACAATCTCGGCATCCCCATGCCGGCCTCGGGAATGGCCAGCAACCTCGATGACGCCCTTGCAATCGCAAAGAAGCTGGGCTATCCCCTCATGCTGAGGCCGTCCTACGTCCTGGGCGGCAGAGGCATGGAAGTGGTCCACGACGAGGAAATGATCCGGCGCTACGTGAAAAACGCCGTCGGTGTCACCCCGGACCGTCCGATCCTCATCGACAAGTTTCTCGACAACGCCATCGAGTGCGAGGCCGACGCCATCTCCGACGGGGAAGACACCTTCGTGCCTGCCGTCATGGAGCACATCGAACTGGCGGGTGTCCACTCCGGCGATTCGGCCTGTGTCATTCCGCCCATCAGCATACCGGCCCGCCACGTCGAGACCATCGTCGAGTACACCAGCAAGATCGCCCGGGAACTGAAGGTGGTGGGGCTGATGAACATGCAGTACGCCATCGCCAACGATGTCGTCTACGTCCTCGAGGCCAACCCGCGGGCCTCCCGGACCGTTCCGCTGGTCTCCAAGGTGTGCAACATTTCGATGGCGAGGATCGCCACCCAGCTGATGATGGGTCGAAAGCTCAGGGACCTCAACCTCAAACACCGCGCAGTGCCGCATTTCGGCGTGAAGGAAGCCGTATTCCCCTTCAAGATGTACCCCGAGGTGGACCCGCTTCTCGGCCCCGAGATGCGCTCCACGGGAGAAGTGCTGGGGCTGGCGGACTCGTTCGGTCTTGCCTTCTTCAAGGCCGAAGAGGCGGCGGACCAGGTCCTTCCCGCCGAGGGGACGGTGCTCATTACCGTATCGGAGAAGGACAAGCACGCCGCCGTTGAAATGGCCCGGGAGTTCAGGAAGCTGGGCTTCAAAATCAAGGCCACGAAGGGGACCCACAAATTCCTGACCGAAAACGGGATCGAGGCCGAGGCGATCCTCAAGATGCACGAGGGGAGGCCCCACATCGTCGATGCCATCAAGAACAAGGAGATCGACCTCATCATCAACACGCCGAGCGGGAAGCTCAGCAAGCACGACGACTCTTACATCCGCAAGTCCGCGATCCGCTACAAGGTGCCCTACATCACGACGATGGCCGCATCGGCAGCAGCCGCGAAGGGTATCGCCGCCTTCCGACAGGGCCACGGCCGCGCCCGCTCGCTCCAGAGCTACCACGGCGACCTGAAGTAAGACAGGTAACAGGCCAAAGGCTGCAGACAAAAGGTCAAAAAGAAAAGGATCGGGAATTCTTGTTCCCGATCCTTTTCTTTTTCCGCCCCTATACCCGATTCCCTAGAACCCGATCCCCTTTTCTATTGATAATCCTTTTCATAAATCTCCCACAAGGTCGACAGCAACGCCGTGATGATCGGTCCGATGACAAACCCCGAAACCCCGAAAACGGCTATGCCGCCGATAGTGGAAAGAAAGATGAGCAGCGGGTGCATCTGCGTGTCCTTGCCGACAAGCCACGGGCGGAGGATATTGTCGATCGAGCTGATCACAAGGGAACCCACGGCAAGGATCACGATACCCTCCCAGACATGGCTGGTTGCAAGCATGATCAGAGATGCCGGCGCCCAGATGATGGCACATCCGATTCCCGGGATCATGGCGGCAAGGATCATGATGACCCCCCAGACGATTGCGCTCTGGATCCCGACGGCCCAGAAGAGAATCCCACCCATCGTGCCCTGGATCAGCCCGATGATGAGCGTTCCCTTGAGTGTGGCCCGCGCCGTCGAGGTGAATCGCTGGTAGATCTGGTTTCCAATCTCGTCTTTCAGCTCTAGGATGTAGAGGGAGCCACGCAGAAGCCTGTCCCCGTCCCGGATAAAGAAGAAGAGGCAGTAGAGCATGACGACGAAATTAATGATCAGAAGAAGCGTATTCTGGGTCAGATCGGTGAGGTAGCTCACAATGTATTTTGAAATGCTTCCGGAAATGTCGTAAAACGTCTCGGTCAGCGCCTTTTCATCCAGGTCGAGTTTCTGAAGGTAAGGATTTCCCTTCAAAAGGTTGATGAAGCCCTGGGCCTTCTGCTGGATGTCCTCCGTATCCTTCAGCGCGGAATACATGTCGATGGCCTGGGCCAGAAGGACGCTGGCGATGACTGCAAGCGGCAAAATGATGACAAATATCGCCACGATCAGCATGATCGCCGTGCTCACATTCGGGTGCCTGAGCTTGCGGTTGACTCTCTTGTACAACGGGCCGAACAGTCCTGCGATGACGGCGGCCCAGAAGATGGGGTAGGCAAAGGGTTTAAGCAGCCAGAGAAAGGCGATCGTGCCGATCATCAGGATCGCCAGGAAAATATTCTTGCGAACTTTCTGCATTTCCATGGTAATTTATCTTATCAGAACACTGCATCGAATTGAAATGATTATTTGAATTCCGATGTGTGCGCTGATTATTTCTGGACAGGAATTTGCATACCCATGAAAGAAAAGACAGCGGCCCCTGCACCTCCTGAGAACAAAACGACAGGGGAAAGACAGCAGGGACCCGACGAAATCTGGGAATACTGCAAAGGACAGTGTGGAGCAGACCCCTGGTGCAGCAAATGCATGCGGGACAGAGAAAGATTACAGAAAGAATGGCTAAACCGCGAGGGGCAAACGGACGATAAGAAAGAGTAGAAAGACCCCCTCAAGGATTAAATGATGAAGATCGAGCGTACAGAGAACCTTCAGCCCCTGCAGCCGGCAGATAAAAAGAAAAATCCGGGTGTGACAGGGGAACGTTTCCGTGATGTTCTGCAAGAAACCGTCTCGGCGACTTCCGGGCTGTCGCAGCCGAACACCCTTCAAGCCCTTCCGCCTGCAGGTGTTTACGCGGGATTCATTCCCAATCCGGGAAGGGAGGAGCTCCTGGGACGGGCCGATCAGCTCCTCGTGCTCCTGGAGTCCCTGCAGAAAAACCTGTCAGGACCCGGACTGCCTCTTAAGGAAGCCTATGCCTCCATGAAGGCCATCGAGGACAGGGCTGACGAGCTCACACCCCTCCTGGAAAGCCTGCCCGAAGGCAACGACTTCCGTGATTTCCTTAACCGCCTTGTCATCACGGCCTCTGTTGAAGCGATCAAATTCCGTCGGGGCGATTACCTGTAACAGGGTCCAGGGTTCAGGGGACCGGGTACAGGGGTTCTTTTTACTGCAGCCCTCCTGCGCTCTGCCGGCAGTTTTACGCACCCATCGCAGGCTTGTTTTTTCACCCAAATACACGTAAGGATAACCCTGTCAGAGACGGATATCGCTTGACACGTCATGGATATGATGCTAGAAAACACGATCTAAACAAGTGTCGGGGCGTGGCGCAGTCTGGTAGCGTATCTGAATGGGGTTCAGAGGGTCGGAGGTTCAAATCCTCTCGCCCCGACCATGAAAAAAAGCTCCCCCGGCCCGCCGGGGACGGAGGGGGGTGCGAAAACGGATGTCATGACATCTCGTTTTCATAGTACGTACGCGGGCGGTCAGTCGACAGCAACGATTGACCGCCTTCTTTTTAACGACAATCATTGGCATCACCCATGAAACCGATGATCCGCAAAGAGCTTCCCGTTCCCCCCCACTATGACCCTGCGAAGGTGGGGGAAGTGTGGCGGGTGCCCTACCGGGAGCGTGCCGCCGAGACCGAGCTGTGGGCAAAGCAGAATGGCGTGATGCCCTCGTCGATGGATACCTTACGGGTGAGCCTGCTGCTTGTTGATGTCCAGAACACCTTCTGCATCCCCGGATTCGAGCTCTATGTGGGGGGGCGCTCGGGGTGGGGGGCCGTCGAGGACAACCGGCGGCTTTGCGAGTTCATCTACCGCAATCTGGGGGTCATCACCGAAATCAACCCGACGATGGACACCCACCGCGCCGTCCAGATCTTTCACAGCATCTTCCTGGTCAACGACCGGGGGGAGCACCCGGCACCGTTCACCCTTGTGTCTGCGGAAGATGTTCGCAAGGGAATCTGGAGATTCAACCGGGCGGTTGCCGCAGGCCTGGGCGTCAGCGAGGAGTACGGTCAACATTATCTCGAACACTATACGCAGAGCCTGGCAAGGGGCGGGAAGTACGACCTCACCGTCTGGCCCTACCATGCCATGCTGGGAAGTATCGGTCATGCCCTGGTCTCGGCCGTCGAGGAGGCCGTGTTTTTCCACACGGTATGCCGGTTCAGCCAGGCCGACTTCCAGGTGAAGGGCGACAACCCCTTGACGGAAAATTATTCCGTCATCAGCCCGGAAGTTCTGGGCAACGGCGAGGGGAAAACGATCGCAGTGAGGAACAGGGCCTTCGTCAGCAAATTGCTTCAATATGATGCCGTGATCATCGCCGGTCAGGCCAAGAGCCACTGCGTGGCCTGGACGATCGACGACCTCCTGTATCATATGAGTACCGTTGACAGTCAACTGGCCAAAAAAGTGTACCTGCTCGAGGATTGCACCTCTGCCGTCGTCGTTCCCGGCCTCATCGATTACACCGATCAGGCGGAAGAGACCTTTCGCCGGTTCGAGGCCGCGGGGATGCATATCGTGCGTTCCACGGACCCGATCGACACGTGGCCCGGCATTCGGGACCGGTGAGGGTGCCTGGAAGAGGTCGAGAAGAAAGTCCCCGCGTGATTTTGAGATGTTGACAATCGGAAAGGCAGCGAATATATAAGAGAACCGTTTTTCAGGGATGCGAGAGTGGCGGAACTGGAAGACGCACTGGACTTAGGATCCAGCCCGCACTGCGGATAGGGGTTCGACTCCCCTCTCTCGCACCATTTCAACTTACAAGAAAAGGAGTTCGAGCGTGACAAGCGGAACAGGCGCAGCCATCAAGATCGAAGAGATCAGCCCCGTTAAGAAGAAAATCTCCTTCGAGATTTCCTGGGAAGAGGTGAAGAAGGAACTGGACGCCGCATACCGGACGGTTGGAAAGAAAGCCAGGGTCAAGGGATTCAGGCCCGGCAAGACACCCCGTCACATCCTGGAGACCTATTACAGGCAGGACGCCGAAGGGGAAGCCGTCTCGAACCTGGTCCAGAGATCCTTCGAGGAGGCCATTGAGGCAAACAGTCTTCAGCCCGTTGCAAGGCCGCAGATCGAGCAGAATGGAATCGAGGCGGAAAAGAGTTTCATCTACAGCGCAACGGTTGAACTGGAACCCGTCGTCGATCCGCAGGGGTATACCGGCCTCGAACTTCAGAAGGACGAAGCCTCCGTCACCGAAAAGGACGTGGATGTCAGGCTCGAAGAACTCCGCAACATGTACAGCAGCCTCAAGGACGCGGAAGGGGACCGTCCCGTACAGATCGGGGATTTCCTCCTGATCGACTTCGAGGGCAAACTCGGAGGAGAAATCCGCAAAGAACTCACCGAAACCGGCTTCCGAATAGAGGTGGGCTCGAAGCGGCTGGTGCCCGGCTTCGAGGAAGCCCTGATAGGACTCAGGAAAGGGGAGTCGAAGGAGTTCGCGGTCAAGTTTCCCGACGACTACCATGTCAAGGAATTTGCAGGGAAAGACATCACGTTCAACGTGACGGTTCAGGATGCAAAGATCAAGATCCTTCCCGATCTCGACGAGAATTTCGTAAAGAATTTCAACAAGTATGACAGTCTCGAGGCTCTCAAGACCGATCTGCGCAAATCCCTCGAGGAGGAGAAGGGCGCCGCCGTGAAGGCAAAACTGCAGAAGGCCATCCATGACAAACTTCTCGAGAAAAACCCCTTCGAGGTGCCCGAGGCGTATGTGGAGCGCCAGATCTTCAACATGATGGTTGAATATCAGCGCCGCATGGTCATGAACGGCATGGATCCCGACAGCGCTGCCAATGTGGCAGCAAACTTGCACGACCAGTTCCGGGACGAAGCCGCCCGGATGGTCCGGACGGGGATTCTCTTGCAGCGAATCGCCGAGAAAGAAGCCCTCGCTGTCGATGACAAGGAAATCGACGACCGGATTCGTGAGACGGCCTCCCGGTACGGGCGGGATTTCGAGTCCATGAAGGCCTCCTACGAGAAGGATAACCTGATAGATCGCTTGAAAGATCAACTACTTGAAGAAAAAACCCTTGCTTTTATCGAGTCCAAGGCTAATATTAAGTGAAACATGCTGATCCCATGAAGGATGGAACATGCCGCTGATCCCCATAGTCATAGAACAGGACGGAAGAGGCGAGAGGGCCTTTGACATCTATTCCCGGCTCCTGAAAGACCGGATCGTCTTTCTGGGTGTGGGCATCGACGATGACGTGGCGAATCTCGTCATCGCCCAGCTTCTTTACCTGGAATCGGAAGACCCTGACAAGGAGATCCATTTCTACATCAACTCCCCCGGGGGACTCGTAAGTTCGGGGCTTGCCATCTATGACACCATGCAATACATCAAGTCGCCGGTTTCGACCTATTGCATGGGACAGGCTGCCAGCATGGCGGCCATCCTCCTGGCATCGGGGCAGAAGGGAAAGCGATATGCGCTTCCGCACGCCCGGATCCTGATCCACCAGCCGATGGGAGGGTTCTCGGGCCAGGCAACGGATGTGGAAATCCAGGCAAGAGAAATCCTTCGCCTGAAGCATGAACTCAATGAGATCCTGACGAAGCATACGAATCAGCCGATCGACCGAATCGAGCGTGACACCGACCGCGATTACTACATGTCCGGTGAGCAGGCAGCGGAGTACGGGCTTATCGACACGGTGATTCAGAAGCGGCCCACGGCCGCCAAGAAATAAAGAGGAAACCATGCCAAGAAGACAACGAGAAAACGAGGGCGGTGAAGGCATCCTGTTCTGCTCCTTCTGCGGGAAGACCCAGAATGAAGTCAAGAAGCTCGTGGCCGGCCCTTCGGCGTATATCTGCGACGAGTGCATCGAGCTGTGCCGGTGCATCATCCAGGAAGAGGCGGAAGTCCAGAGCATCGACGAGAGCCGCAAGAAGATCCCGGAGCCCAAGGACATCAAGAAGTTCCTGGACTCCTACGTCATCGGCCAGGAACGGCCGAAGAAGATCCTGTCCGTGGCGGTCTACAATCACTACAAGCGGCTCTTTTCCGAAGCGGACCTGGGCGGCGTGGAGCTCCAGAAGAGCAACATCCTGCTCGTCGGGCCCACCGGCTCCGGCAAGACGCTCCTGGCGCGGACCCTGGCCAAGATGCTCAACGTCCCCTTTGCCATCGCCGATGCCACGTCTCTCACCGAGGCGGGCTACGTGGGCGAAGACGTGGAGAACATCATCCTGAGCCTGCTGCAGAATGCTGACTACGACGTGGAGCGCGCCTCGAAGGGCATTGTCTACATCGACGAGATCGACAAGATCTCCCGCAAGTCTGGCAGCCCCTCCATCACCCGTGACGTTTCCGGGGAGGGCGTTCAGCAGGCGCTGCTCAAGATCATCGAGGGGACACTGGCCAACATCCCGCCCAAGGGCGGCCGCAAACACCCCCAGCAGGAATTCATCCAGGTCGATACGACAAACATCCTCTTCATCTGCGGCGGAGCCTTTGTCGGACTCGAGGACATCATCCAGAAACGCATCGGCGCCAGTTCGGTTGGTTTCGGCGCGGATATCAAGGGAAAGAAGGAACGAAAGCTTGGGGAGATCCTTGCCGAGGTGCAGCCTGAAGACCTGCTCAAATACGGCCTCATCCCCGAGTTCATCGGCCGTCTTCCCGTGATCGCAACCCTCGAGGAGCTCGACGAGAACGACCTCATGAGGGTTCTCGTGGAGCCGAAGGATTCCATCAGCAAGCAGTACCAGAAGATTCTCGAGTTGGAAAACGTGAAGCTCAAGTTCACCGACGGCGCCCTGAGGGCCGTATCGAGGCTTGCCGTCAACCGCAAGGCAGGCGCCCGGGGACTTCGGGCGATCCTCGAGAACACCATGCTAGACATCATGTACGATATTCCGTCACGCAGCGACGTGAAGGAAGTCGTCATCAACGAAGACGTCGTCAAGAAGGGCGAGAAGCCCATCCTGCTTTTCGAGTCCAAGACAGAGACGGCGTAAAGGAGAACCCATTTCAGAATGGCCATGTTTGATTTTACAAAAAAAACAGATTCAAAGATCATCGTCCCCCTTCTGCCTTTGCGGGACGTGGTGGTCTTCCCCTATATGATCGTACCCCTCTTCGTGGGCAGGGAGAAATCCATTAACGCGTTGGAGTCGGCCATGAAGCAGGAAAATGAGATTTTCCTCGTGGCCCAGAAAAGCGCCCAGAAGGACGAACCAGGTGAAGAGGACATCTACCAGATCGGGACCCTGGGGGTCATCATCCAGCTGCTGAGACTTCCCGACGGGACCGTGAAGGCTCTCGTGGAGGGAAAGAAGCGCGCGATGGTCCGCGAGTACATCCCCAACCCCGATCACTTCGTCGTCGAAATCGACGAAGTGCCCGAAACGGGTCTGGAAAGTGCAGGCTCCGTTCAGGCGGTAGGACGTGTTCTCGTGGAGGCATTCAGGAACTACGCGAAGCTTTCGAGGAAGATCCAGCCGGAGCTTGTGGACACCATCGCCGCCATCGACAACGCGGCGAAGCTCTCCGACGTGATCGCATCGCACCTGGGCGTAAAGCTGGAAAAGAAGCAGGCCCTGCTGGAGATCACCGATGGCGGGGAGCGCCTCGAAAAGCTCTACTCCATGATCGTCGGCGAGATCGAGATCCTCGAGCTCGAGGAAAAGATCAAACGCCGCGTCAAGAAGCAGATGGAGAAGACCCAGAAGGACTACTACCTCAACGAGCAGATGCGAGCCATCCAGAAGGAGATGGGCGAAAAGGACGACTTTTCGAGCGAGATCGAGGAACTTGAAAAGCGCCTGAAAGGCAAGAAGCTCTCCGAGGAAGCCCAGAAGAAGGTCAAGCACGAGATCAAGAAACTCAAGATGATGTCCCCCATGTCGGCGGAGGCCACCGTCGTGCGCAACTACATCGACTGGCTGCTCGACATGCCCTGGAACGACAAGACGGAAAACAAGCACACCATGAAGGAGTCCGAGGCCATCCTCGAAGAGGATCATTACGGACTCAAGAAGGTCAAGGAGCGGATACTCGAGTACCTGGCCGTGCAGACCCTCGTGAAGAAGAACAAGGGGTCCATCCTCTGCCTCGTGGGGCCCCCCGGTGTCGGCAAGACCTCGGTTGCCAAGTCGATCGCACGGGCCACCAACCGCAAGTTCGTCCGTCTTTCCCTGGGAGGGCTTCGCGACGAAGCGGAGATCCGCGGACATCGCCGGACCTACATCGGGGCGCTGCCTGGAAAGATCGTCCAGCTCATAAAGAAGGCAGGGTCGAACAACCCCGTCCTGTGCCTCGACGAGATCGACAAGCTCAGCTCCGACTTCCGCGGCGACCCCAGCTCGGCACTCCTCGAGGTCCTGGACCCGGAGCAGAACGGTGCCTTCAACGATAACTACCTGGAGGTCGACTACGATCTCTCCGACGTGATGTTCATCACGACGGCAAACGTTCTGCAGACGATCCCCGGGCCGCTTCAGGACCGCATGGAAGTGATTCGGATTGCCGGGTACACGGAACCCGAGAAGCTCAACATTGCGAAGCGGTTCCTCGTGAAAAAAGAAGTCGAGGCCAACGGGCTCACGGACAAGAACATCCTGTTCACCGACGGGGCGATCCTGGAGATCATCCGCAAGTACACGCGAGAAGCTGGCGTCCGGAATCTCGAACGCGAAATCGCCTCGATCTGCCGCAAAGTGGCCCGCGAGATCGTGACCAACGGGCACAAGAAGCAGATCCGGATCAACGTGAAGTCCATCGAGAAATACCTCGGCATTGCGAAGTTCCGCTTCGGCGAGTCCGAGGGGAAGGATTCCGTGGGGCTCACCCAGGGGCTTGCGTGGACCGAGGTGGGCGGCGAGCTGCTGACCATCGAGGCAACGATCCTCCCCGGCACGGGAAAGACGATCCTGACGGGCAAGCTGGGGGATGTCATGCAGGAGTCCGCCCAGGCGGCCCTCACGATTGTCCGGTCGAAGGCCGACGCCCTGGGGATCGACAAGAACTTCTACAAGGAAACCGATATCCACATCCACGTGCCCGAGGGCGCCATCCCGAAGGATGGACCATCGGCGGGGATCGCCATGGTGACCTCCATTGCGTCGGCCTTCACGAAGCGGCCGGTCCGGGGCAATCTGGCCATGACCGGCGAGATCACGCTCCGGGGCAGGGTGCTCCCCATCGGAGGGCTCAAGGAAAAACTCCTGGCTGCACACCGCGGCGGGATCAAGACGGTCATCATCCCCAAGGAGAACGAGAAGGATCTCGTGGATATCCCATCGAACGTCATCAAGGATCTTGAGGTCAAGCTTGTGGAGCGCATCGACGAGGTGCTCGAGACAGCCTTTGCCCCGGTACCAGGACAGGATCTTCCCTTGGAGATGAACGAGGAGATCCACCCCATCGAAAAACCGGCTGCAGAGGAACGCCGCATCCACGCCTGAAAGGGCTCAAAGGGCACAATATCACCGCGAAAACGTGATATTCGCCCTTGACAACGTAAGGGTGTTATCGTACATTAGCGACCCGACTAAACGGGCGGATAGCTCAGTCGGGAGAGCGCCACGCTTACACCGTGGATGTCACAGGTTCAAGTCCTGTTCCGCCTACCATAAGGAAGCATTGCGGGGTCGTAGTTAAGTTTGGTTATAACGCCGGCCTGTCACGTCGGAGGGCGTGGGTTCAAATCCCATCGGCCCCGCCAGAAACGAAGGGGGCTGACCGGAAACGGTCAGCCCCCTTTTTATGTGAAACGGAATGCGATTCGTCACCATCCCGTCCTGAACTTGAAGAACTTCCTGGAGGGATCATGAAAACAATCAAAATGACGGCAACAACAGGGTCACGGTTTGAGGTCTGGGCTCTCCTCGGGATCATCCTGATTGTCCTGCTCGCGGCGGGCTGCACGAAAACCCAGCAGGTGCTCGTCCGGGAGCCTGCAACGCCTGCCCCCAGCCTGGAAGGCCGGTGGGATCTGGCAAGTTACGGCCCCGTGTCTTCGGAAACGAAAGTCCTGGCCGACACGCAGGTGTTTATCTCCTTCACGAACGACGGGAAGATCAGCGGCTCCGGCGGCTGCAACCGGTATTTCGGGGGCTGGGGGTTCCTCGAGGGCACGAAGGATGCCGTCCGTATCTGGCGTACCGGGTCGACGAAGATGACCTGCCAGGGGCCCGTCATGACCCAGGAATACGATTATCTGGAAGAACTGAGCCGTGTTTCCTCCTTTGCGATCGAGGGCAGGGAGCTTCGGCTCTATTACAACGAGGGGCGTGGGGTTTTGCGGTTTACCCGGGGGGTCAACCCTTGAAAGGCGAAGTTGCGAAGTTCGGAAGTTGAGAAGTTCGGACAGATTTCTCCAAGCTTCTCAGCTTCACAGCTTCCCAACTTCCTTTTTGTTGGCGATTGCCTTGACGTAGATGACCTTGTCGTCGCCGGGGGAGTAAAATTCCCGGAGCGTGGCCTCTGCCAGGTACCCGCATCGCTCGTAGAAGCGTCTTGTGCCGTGGTACATTTCTTTCGAAGAGGTTTCGATGTAGATTTTCCGTCCGCCCAGCTCTCCGATTGCCGCCTCGGAGCGTTCCAGGAGGATCTTCCCGATTCCCGTACCCTGCGCGTCCTTCCGGACGGCGATCCAGTACAGATCGTAGCTGTGCAGGGTCAGAGGAACCGGGCCATAGCAGCTGTATCCCAGCACACGGCCCTCCCTCTCGGCAAAGATGAAGTGGTACCCGCTGGCGAGCCCCACACGGAGGCGCTCCTCCAGGAGCTCCACGGCGATGCCGATTTCATCGGGCCGAAAGAGCCCCGTCGATGAAACAATGTCTCGAATGACTTCGCCGTCTTCGCGCCGGACGGTGGTCCGAAGAGTCATGGGCGTGCGGGATGCCGGCCTTGTTCGTCTATTTGCCATGGCGGTTCAAACCGTCCTGAACGCGTCTTCCACGATCCTGCCGATCACCTCCTCGTACCGGAGACCCGCTTGCAGGGTTGCGGCCGTGAATCCGCTGTCCGGCGAAAGGCAGGGGTTCGAGTTGATTTCCAGGATCCAGGGATTGCCTTCGCGGTCCACCCGGTAATCGACGCGGGCGTAGCCCCTGAGCCCGAAGAGATGCCAGCAGCGCAGGGCCATTCTCTTCAAGTAACGAAGCAGCAACCGGTCTTCCGGCCCGAAGCCGAACCGTCGCGGCGTGTGATGGTACTCGTAGGCATTCTCGTCCCACTTGGCCCTGTACCCGACGATACGCATCCGCTCATCCCCGTACCCGATGAACTCGATCTCCGCCGGCGGGAGGACCTCGGGCCCATCCTTGGTGGCAAGAACGGAGAGGTTGAACTCTCGCCCGTCGATGTAGTGTTCCGCAAAGGCATCTGCGCCCAGTTCTCCAAGGCGGCGACGGATTTCATCCCGGAGCTCCCCCATCGTGCACGGAGAGACCACCGAACCCTCTTCGAGACCAACGGAGGCATGCTCCCATACCGACTTGATGATGAAAGGGGATCCTGCAGGAAAAGAGCCTCTCCAGGAGGATCCCGCCAGGCAGACCCAGCCCGGTGTGCCGAGACGATGGGCGTGGAGGAGTTTCTTTGCGGCAAGCTTGTTGGAGCTGAGGAAGGTGGCTTCCGTCCCGGCACCCGTGTAAGGCATCTGCATGAAATCCAGCAGCGCCGGAGCCAGGTGGATGAGACGCCCCTGTCCGCCCACGGTCTCGACGAGGTTGAACACCAGGTCGCATGCCGTTTCCCGCAGCCGCCGGGCCGCGTTGTCGAGATCGAGGCCAAACGGCATGGGCAGCGCTTCATGGCCGAGTCTCTTCAGGGCTCCCGAAACGGCTTCGACTTGTGTCAGGACGTCCTGCTCATCGGCTGAGGCGCAGGAACCGACGTCACTGTGTAGAATGATCACCCTCATCGAATCCTCAACGTCCGGAACGGATCCTTTCCTCGGCAGACGACATGATCATCCCAAGAAGATCCCGATAGGAAACGCCTGCGAGGGCGGACAGGATGGGTAGATCGGAATGGGTCGGATGAAGGCCCGCCAGGGGATTGACCTCCAGAAAATGAGGGACCCCGGAGGCATCGGCCCGGATGTCGAGCCGCCCCCCGTCCCTGCACTCTAGCCCGCGCCAAGCGGCCAGGGCCACCGCCGACACCCGTTCGGCCTCCTCGCCCGTGACGAGCGTGTAATCCACGAACTGTTCGCAGTATTCCTTGTTCACGAGGGAGTAGACACCTTTTTCGGCGTTTTCCCGCAGGAGAACCTCCATGACGGCAATTACCCGCGCCTTGCGACCCGTCCCGACGACCCCCACGGTGAACTCCCTGCCGGCAAGGTAGGTCTCCACGAGAACCGGCTGTGCGAAGGTCTCGAGGAGGAACCGGCACCGGACTTCGAGCTCGCCGCGGTCGCGGACGATCGATTTCGCGTCGATCCCCTTTCCGGTCCCTTCCGAGATGGGCTTCACAAACAGCGGGAAGGGGAGGCGGATATCGGCGAGGTCGCCGGGCTCCTCCACAACGGCAAAATCGGGTGTGGGGATGCCCAAGTCGCGGATGACCCTTTTGGCCATGGCCTTGTGAAGGGTGAGCGAGAGAACCAGGGGGTCGGAGAAGACGTAGGGGATGTCGTAGGCCTCGAGCAGGCAGGGGACCTGGGATTCCCGACCAAATCCTTTCAAACCCTCAGCGATGTTGAAAACCAGATCCCACCTCTCGCCGGCGACGAGGCGTTTCGCCAGGGCCCGGACGTGGCCGATCCGGTCAGTCCGGTACCCCAGGGATCCAAGCGTCTCCTCGATGGCGTCAATCGTGGCGGGCTGGTCGAACTCGGCGGTCTGTTCCTCCGAGAATCCTTCCTTGAGATAGTCCGTCCGAAGGTCATAGGTCATCCCGACCCTAGTCATGGGGTTCTCCGTCTTCTTTGTAATTTAAGAGCCCCGCCGTTTTGGCGGCGGGGCTCTTAAGTGGTTCTTTCCGATCACACGGGCCGAATCAGACCCTGCCTTCGAACTCGGCGGTCACGGCCGGGTCGGGGTACTGGAAAGTGCGACCCTGGTAATTCCTGAGCAGGATGTGGTGCTCATCGTGGCCGACGACATACCCGGGCAGGAGCGGGATTTTCCCTCCGCCTCCAGGGGCATCGATGACGTAGGTCGGCACGGCGTATCCCGTCGTGTGCCCCCGCAGGCCCTCAATGATTTCCAACCCCTTGGAAACGGGCGTCCGGAAATGGGACGAACCGGTGATGGGATCGCACTGGTAGAGGTAATAGGGACGGACACGGTTCATGACGAGATCGTGGACCAGGCGCTTCATCGTAACCACGTTATCGTTCACTCCGGCAAGCAGCACCGTCTGGCTCCCGAGCGGGATACCGGCGTCGGCCAGGCGGTTGCAGGCCTGACTGACCTCGAAGGTCAACTCATCGGGATGGGCGAAGTGAATGCTCATCCAGAGCGGATGGTGACGCTTCAGGACGTGGCAAAGGCTCGAGGTGATCCTCTGCGGAAGCACGACGGGCACCTTCGTCCCGATGCGGATCAGTTCGACATGCGGAATGGCCCTGAGCCGCGACAGCAGCCAGTCCAGAGCTTCGTCGGGCAGCGTCAGCGGGTCCCCGCCGGAAAGCAGGATGTCGCGCACCGTCGGCGTGTTCTCGATATAGGCGATCGCACGCTCCCATCTGTCGCGGTCTGCGTGGATCTCTTCGTGCCTGCCGACCATCCGCGAGCGCGTGCAATAGCGGCAATGCGTGGAGCAGAACCCTGTGACGAGAAAGAGCACCCTGTCGGGGTAGCGGTGAACAAGCCCCGGCACCGGGGTGTCATGGTCCTCTCCGAGCGGATCGTCCGATTCGTCCCCGGAGCGCTCGAACTCCGCCGTCACCGGGACCACCATTCTTCGCATCGGCTGATCGGAATCCATGGGATCCAGAAGGCTCGCATAGTAGGGTGTGATGTTGAGCGGGATGGTGCCCCCCCGTGCATGGATGGCCATTTCCTCTTCGTACGAGAGCCACAGCATGCGCGAGAGCATCTCGACGCCGGTGATCCTGTTGCGGACCTGCCAGCGCCAGTCATTCCACTCCGCCGCAGTGGCCTCGGGAAAGAATTGCTTTCGGAACGACTGGGAGCGGGGGCTGGGTTTGCAGCTCGAAGCCCCCCGGGAGGGCATGATGAAAACGCGACTGGTTTTCCCTGCCGTGGCAGGCGCCACGGGGGAAGAGGGGAGAGTGTTTTGAATTAGCTCATCCAGAGCTAAACCGGTCATGCCGGCTCGCTGACCTGGAGGCTCCGCCTCCTGGCTCAGACAGACGTTTTCTTCCATCCGTTGTCCTCCTGATGTATGTTCCTGACGATGAACTGTTCTCTCTCGCGCTTTCAATAGAATTCCCGTAGTCGAAGTCGCTTCACCGCTTTTTCATCGTCGGTCTGCCTGAAAAACGGCCCCCACAAAGAGGTTTCACTTGTTTCCTTTGTAAGGCAGAAATATTTTTTGTCAAGCGTTTTCTGCAAAATTTGTACACTTTTCGAAAAAAAATTTCGATGAAATTCCGAGGACATCAATCGGCAGTGCAAGATGCTTGCCACGACAAGGTTTCACGGCACCCCCCTCATGGATCAGTTATTTTTTCAGGCGATCCGCAGGGCGATGCCGTGAAACTCCTTTGTGACGCATGTTTCAAGGCACCCCGTTTGTCATGCTTTTGCCGGACCGTTCCGGGCAACGGACTTGCCTTTTCGTCCCTCATCATATAGATTAGCGAAGAAATTTGACATACGAGGAAAAACGTTCCCCATGATCGTCACGGACGGCAAAGAATTCTGCCAGGTATGCAGGAAGAAACATTCCATCGTGCTCTGCGACGGCTGCTCCATCCATCTCTGTGCCGAATGCCGCCGTTGGGACCTCTGGGGCTACGGCTGCGGGCACGTCGACACCAAGGCCTTCTGCAACTCCTGCTACGAGAATCCATCCGTGAATCCCTACGGAGGGAACCACGGGGAGCAATGAAGTACGAAGGGGACATCATCCGGCCTCCCAGCGAGGCTTACAGCCTGTTGTTGCAGGTCACCGTCGGCTGCTCGCACAACAAGTGCACCTTCTGCCCAAGCTTCAAGGACAAGCGCTTCCGCATCAAGAGCCTCGAGGAGATCGAAGAAGATCTGATTGATGCATCCCGGCTGATCCGCCACGTCGACAGGCTCTTCCTCTGCGACGGCGATGCCCTCATCATCCCTCAGAAGCGACTGCTCGAAATCCTGGAAGCCGTTCAAAAGCACCTGCCGGGGGTTCGCCGCATCGGAACCTACGGCAATGCGAAGAGCATCCTGCGAAAATCCGTCGAGGAACTTTGCGAGCTCAAGGAGCACGGTCTCGGCATCGTCTACCTGGGGATCGAGACGGGAAATGAGGAACTTCTCCTCAAGATCCGCAAGGGAGCCACCTACGATCAGATCGTCGAGGCGGGCAGAAGGGTGAAAGAGGCAGGGATCACGCTTTCCGCAACGGTCCTTCTCGGCATCGGCGGCATCGAGAAAAGCATGCAGCACGCCCGGGATACGGCCCGCATCCTCACGGACGTAGACCCCGACTTCGCCGGCGTGCTGACCGTCATGGTCGTCCCGGGCACTCCGCTCGATGAAGAACGGAAAGCCGGGTCCTTCATTCTTCCGGGCACCTTTGACCTGCTCAAGGAACTGGGCGTCATTCTGTCGGCCGCCCGTTTCAGCAACTGCTTCTTCACCGCCAATCACGCCTCCAACTACCTGCCCATCCGGGCCCGGATGCCTCGGGACCGGGAGAAGGTTATCCGCCTCATCGACGAAGTCGTCCGGCGCAGCGACACCTCGATGTTGAGACCCGAATCCATGCGAGGCCTGTGAATGAGCCGTTTCACCCTGTTCAGCGATGCCCTGGAGCGACTGAAATCCTTCTTCGGCAGCGGGAAGGAGCGAGACCAGTCCCGTCTCGAGGAGGAGATCCAGTCCATCATCGACGAGGGCGAAGAGAAGGGGCTCATCGACGAGAAATCGGGCGAGATGATCCAGAGCATCCTGGAGTTTCGCGACACGGTGGCCCGGGAGGTGATGATTCCCCGGACTGACATCGTTGCCATTCCGAGCGACGCCCCCATCGGAGAAATCATCGACCAGGTGACCCGGCACGGCTACACACGGTTGCCCGTCTACGACGGAAGCGTGGACAACATCATCGGCATCCTGAACGTCAAGGACCTCCTGCGCCGCTGGTCGATGCCCGTCGGGGAGGCGGACCTCAAGCCCCTATTGCGCAAGCCCTACTTCATCCCCGAGACGAAAAGCATCCACCTCCTGCTCCACGAACTCAAGGATGAGCGTCAGCACATGGCCATCGTCATCGATGAGTACGGCGGAACGGCAGGCCTGGTCACACTGGAGGACCTCATCGAGGAGATCGTCGGCGAGATCAGGGACGAGAACGAAGCCGATGAAACGGACTTTACCGAGCTTCCCGACGGCTACACGCTTGTGGACAGCCGGGTCGAGATCGAAAAACTCGAAGCGCGCTTCGGGATCGCCATCCCGGAAGGGAAATACGAAACCCTGGCGGGGTTTATTCTGCACCTGATCCGGAAAATACCCCTGACGGGGGATGTCATCCGCCACGACGGCCTGGAAATGGTCATCGCCTCGGCAGACGAGCGAAGCATCAAGAAGGTCAAGATCCGAAAAACGGGGGAGGCGCCATCAAAGCTCTAAAGACACCAGCGCCGCGGCCGCCGGCCGCTGGCAGGTCAGGGCTGGACGTGAAAACGGCGGGCCTGGCCCTTCTGTCCGGGTTCCTCCTTGTGCTTTCCTTTCCCAAGTTCGGTCACTGGGCCGTGGCCTGGGTGGCCCTGATCCCGCTGCTTTACGGCCTGAGACGCCTCAGCTTCACGCCGGCACTGCTCGCGGGGCTCCTCGCCGGTTTCGTTCAGCACGTAGGCCTGCTGTACTGGGTGACCCACGTCGTTGTCCACTACGGCAAACTGCCCATGGCGATGGGCATTCCCGTCATGATGATGCTGGCCCTCTACCTGAGTCTCTACACAGGGCTCTTCGCAGGCGGGACCGTCTTCTTCCGGCACCGCGGAATCCCGGCGGTCGTGGCCGCCCCTCTGCTCTGGACGGTCCTCGAATACGCCAAGTCGATGCTTTTCACAGGATTTCCCTGGGAGAACCTGGCACATTCGCAGTCCCTGAACCTTCCGGTCATCCAGGTGGCGGACCTCACGGGAAGCTACGGGGTGAGTTTTCTGATCGTATTCGTCAACGTGGCCCTCTGCGCATTCATCGGAACGGACGATGCGGGACGCCGCAAGGCCTTGACCGGCGCCGTGGTCGCGGTCCTGCTCGTTGCCGCGACCGTGAGCTACGGCCTCTGGCGTATCGGGGATATCACCGCGCGGTTCGAAGCGGCTCCCCGCCAGACGGTGGCGCTCATCCAGGGAAACATCGACCAGAGCATCAAATGGGACCCCTCGTTGCAGTTGGAGACACTGAAGATCTACCGGGATCTTTCCCTGCAGGCCGCAAAAGAGCACCCGCAACTCGTTATCTGGCCCGAGACGGCCACCCCGTTCATGTTCCAGAACCGCGACGAGCTTCACGAGGCCGTTGTCGGTGTGGCACGGAGCACCAGCGCATGGCTGCTCTTCGGCTCTCCCAGCTACACCCGACACGAGGGGGAGCTCCGCTTCCAGAACAGCGCTTTCGTCCTTTCGCCCGCAGGTGAGATCGTCGGCAAGTACAACAAGGTCCATCTGGTTCCCTTTGGCGAGTATGTGCCGCTCCGGCCGCTTTTCCCCTTCATCGAGAAGCTGACCGTCGGCGTGGGGGACTTTCTGGCCGGGACGGGATTCGAGCCGGTCATGGTCGCCGGCCGACCGGTGGGGTTTCTCATCTGCTACGAGGGGATCTTTCCCGAGATCGGCCGCGCCTGGGGCCTCGGCAATGCATCGCTGCTCGTGAACGTCACGAACGACGCCTGGTTTGGCATGACATCTGCACCAATCCAACATTTGTCCATGACGGTTTTCAGGGCTGTGGAAAACAGGCTATACGTGGTGAGGGCGGCCAACACGGGGGTGAGCGCCATCATCGATGCAACGGGTCGGATCACGGCCCAGACGGATCTGTTCGTCCGGACCTTTCTGACGGGTCCCGTGAAAATCCATCGGGCAGAGACATTCTACACAAAATACGGCGATCTCTTCGTCTTCTTCTGCATGATCGCCCTGCTTGTGATATTCTACAAACCGGGAGGAAGAAGGCCATGGTCGAAGAAATTCAGGAAAAGATGACGGACATCAAAAAACGGGTGGAAACCCTGCGAGGTTGTCTTTGACATCGGCGGACTGACGCAGCGCCTGGCAGAACTCGAAAAGGAGACGGCCAAGGCAACCCTCTGGGACGAGCCGGAGCGGGCGAAAGACGTTTTGAGAGAGAAGAACAAGCTCGAGTCGACCATCCAGACCTGGTCGGGGATCGATCGGGAGTTGAAGGACCTCGATGTCCTGTTCGAACTGGCCCAGGAAGCGGAAGACGAAAACACCCTTGAAGAGGTCCGGGGAAGCCTCGAACACCTCGCAACGACGGTGAGGGGCGAGGAAATCCGCCGCATGCTGGGAAGGGAGGAAGACCGGCTCAACGCCATCCTCACTATCCATGCCGGCGCCGGCGGGACGGAGGCCCAGGACTGGGCGGAAATCCTGCTGCGCATGTACCTGCGTTGGGCGGAAAAAAGGAACTTCCGGACACAAATCCTGGACTTCCAACCCGGAGAGGAGGCCGGTGTCAAGAGCGCGACCGTCGAGATGGAAGGGGAATACGCTTTCGGTTACGCACGGGCCGAATCTGGGATTCACCGCCTCGTCCGGATCTCGCCTTTCGATGCCGCCGCGCGGCGTCACACCTCCTTTGCTTCCGTCTTTGTCTATCCGGAGGTCGGAGACGAGATCGTGATCGACATCGACGAAAAAGACCTGAAGATCGACACCTACCGGTCCTCCGGGAAAGGCGGGCAGCATGTGAACAAGACGGATTCGGCCGTCCGGATCACCCACCTGCCCACGGGCATCGTCGTGCAGTGCCAGAACGAGCGCTCCCAGCACAAAAACAAGGCCATGGCCATGAAGGTGCTCCGCTCCAGGCTCTACGAGATGAAACTCCAGGAGCAGAGCGCCAAGATGGACGAACTTCACAAGACGAAAAAGGACATCGCCTGGGGCAGCCAGATCCGATCCTACGTGTTACACCCCTACAAGATGATCAAGGACCACCGGACAAACCTCGAGGTGGGCAACATCCAGAAGGTTCTCGACGGTGATCTCGACGAGTTTATCGAGGCCTACCTGATCAGCGCCGCGCAGCCGGCGTGAGAGATGAACCGAAATTTGCATGGGATGCTGTCAGAAGGGGATGAAGGGAATTCCCCGTTGACAGTTCGAAACATTGTCTGTTAGAAACAACTTGATCCTGCACCCGGCAGGGCTTCCGCCATGAAAGGAACGAGTAATGCCGTCATTAAAGTGGGGCTGCTGCCTCATCGTCCTCCTTCTCCTGTGCGCCTGCTCGACAACGACGCAGATTTCTACCGATTCCCAGGGTAAAATCTCCTCTGCAGACAGCCCGGACAAACCGCTGGTAAAGAAGACTTCTAAAAACGGCAAGATCAACGGGTCGTCCTCGTCGCTTGCGCGAAACGCCGACGGGAAGACCACGGAGAAAGCGCCGGGGCTCGGCGTGGGGTTCTCGGGGACGGATCCCTCCATAAAGCCGGCCGAGGACTGCCCTCCCGGTACGGAGCCCAGGGTGCCGGGCACGGGACAGACCGTCAAGACGGCCGGGAACAACGGCCAGGAAAACGGCGACTCCGCGATCGACGAAGAAGTCGACGAGATCTTGGATCTCCTCCGGCTCGCCCAAGCCTACCGGGACAAGGGCGATCTGGACAATGCCCTGAAATCCCTGGATAAGGCTTACGGCATCCTGTTGGGCGAAGAGGAGGAGAGCACCGTCATCGTCCGGCAGAAAGACGATCTGCGTCTCATGATCGCCCGCAAAATCCTCGAAATCTACACGGGCAGGCGAACGGCTACGATCGGAAAAGCCAGCGAGATCCCCCTCATCATGAACGCCGATGTGGAAAAGGAGATCCGGAGCTTCCAGACGATTGAGCGGAACTTCTTCGAGCGTTCCTACGAACGGGCAGGCTATTACCTTCCCATCATGAAGCAACAGCTGAGGCAGGCGGGTCTCCCGGAGGAACTCGCCTGGCTTCCCCTCGTGGAAAGCGGATTTCAAGTCCACGCCCTCTCCAAGGCCAGGGCCCTCGGACCCTGGCAGTTCATCCCGTCGACGGGGTACAAGTACGGGCTCAACCGGGATCTCTACATCGACGAGCGCATGAACGTCGAGAAGTCCACGCAGGCCGCCATCGCCTACCTGACCGATCTTCACGGGCTCTTCGGCGACTGGCTCACGTCACTGGCGGCATACAACTGCGGGGAAGGCCGTGTCCTCAAGGTCATCTCCCGGCAGCAGATCAACTACCTCGATCACTTCTGGGATCTCTATCAGCAGCTTCCTTATGAGACGGCCCGTTACGTGCCGCGTTTCCTGGCCACCCTGCATATTGTCAAGAACCCGAAGAAATTCGGGATGAACCTTCCCGAGCCCTATGCCAAGCCCATCGCCTACGAGACGGTCAAGACCCAGAAAGCGATGAAGCTCTTCGACATCGCCTGCCAGATGGGCATTTCGACTGACACGCTGGTCACGCTCAACCCCGAGTTGCGGCACCAGATCACGCCCGATCGTCCCTACGACCTCAAGATCCCCCAGGGACTGGGGCAGCAGTACGCGCTGGTCGCCGACCAGATCAAGGAGTCGAAACCGCCGGCACCGCCGGAGCGAGAGCGCAAGACGAAGGTCGCCAAGTACAAGGTAAAGCGCGGCGACTCGATTGCCTCGATCTCGAAGAAATTCGGAACCTCTCCGAAGGCCATTCTCTCGGCCAACGGACTGAAGAGCGAAAGCCAGGTGACGGAAGGAAAGACCCTCAGGATCCCCGCAAAGCAGCGTGAGGCGCCAACCCAGGTTGCATCGGGCAAGAGCAAGAAGGGCAAAAGCAAGAAAAAGGCCGCAGCGGAGCCGGCCGTGATCAAGTACACGGTCAAGAAGGGGGAGACCCTGACCCAGATCGCCAAGCGCTACAACACGAGCACCGCCGAAATCAAGAAGATGAACAGTATCTCGGGGACTCAGCTCAAGAGCGGCCAGGTCCTGAAGATCAAGAACCCGAACGCGGAAACGGGGGGCTGATCCGGGAGGGCTAGAGCCGGAAGTCCAGCCGGTAACCGCGGATCTCGAAGAAAACGGCTTCCTGCACAGTGAACAGAATGCGAGCCCTGGCGGTCCCTTTGGGCCCCTCGTGGTCATAGCCTGCAAGATGAAGGATGCCGTGCAGGATGAGATAGAGGATGGCGTCCTCGATGGCGATTCCCGCCGCCCTCGCTTCCCGCGCCGCCGTCTCCACGGAGACGACCACATCCCCCAGCACGCCGGGGTTGACGTCGCCGAAATCCCCCTCAGCGAGAGAAAAGGCAATCACGTTCGTAGGCCTGTCCCGACGGAGATAATCCCTGTTGATCTGCCGGATTCCCTCGTCGTCGACAAACAACAGACTCAACTCCCGCTCGCCGCTCCCCAGAAGCTCGAGGATCTTCCGGACATCACGGCGCAGCGCGGCACGGTCCAGCTTCACCAGCTTCTGCCTGCTGTCGATCAGGACCTTCCCCGCCTGCTTTTTTGGACTCATTTTTTTATTATCTGTTTTCACTGTTCACTGACCACTAGTTGCTGGCCACTGCTTTACTCTTCCCTGCCGTTTGACTTCTTGCGGCTCAGGTGATTGTAGGCCTTGATGATTTCCGAGACGAGCGGGTGCCTCACCACGTCGATTTCGCTGAAATAGACGAACTGGATTCCCTCGGTACTGCCCAGGATTTGTTCCACCTCGACGAGCCCTGAAACCTTGCCTGAGGGAAGGTCGATTTGGGTCACATCGCCCGTGACGACGGCCTTGGCGCCCCAGCCGAGCCGGGTGACGAACATCTTCATCTGTTCCGACGTCGTGTTCTGCGCCTCGTCCAGGATGATGAAGGAATCATTCAGCGTCCTGCCGCGCATGAAGGCCAGCGGCGCGACCTCGATGATCCCCTTTTCCATCAGGGCCTGGACCTTGTCGAAGTCCATCATGTCATAGAGCGCGTCGTAGACGGGCCGCAGGTAGGGGTTCACCTTCTCCACGAGATCCCCGGGCAGAAACCCAAGACGCTCCCCGGCCTCGACGGCGGGCCTTGTGAGGACGATCCGGTTCACCCGGCGGTCCATGAGGTACGAGACGGCCATGGCCATGGCCAGATAGGTCTTCCCGGTGCCCGCCGGGCCGACGCCGAAGACCATGTCGTGCTTGCGGATGGCGTCGATGTATTGCTTCTGGGCAATGCTCTTGGGCGTGATGACCCTTTTCTTCGATGAGATGTATACCTTGTCGAGGAAGATGTCCTCGATCCGAACGGAGCGGTTCTCCGAGAGGATGCGGTGGGCAAAGCCGATGTCCGTCGAGTAGACGGGGAATCCCTTCTGGATCAGACGATAGATCTGTCCGAGGAGATTTTCCACGAGTTCGACGGAGTGGTGCTCTCCGCAGAGTGTGACCAGGTCCCCGCGTGCCGCAATCCGGACCCCCTCCAATTTCTCAATGAGCCGCAGATTCTTGTCCCCATCACCGAGAAGGGTCTTGTAGGCGTTCTGGTCCGGGAAGGTGATCTGTCTGGTGGTCTCGTTCTTCAGGGTGCTACCTCGTGAAGGCGTTGCCTTTTCGTGTCGGTCTTGCTTCCCAATCCCGTGTCAGAGGTTGAGAAGGTATGAAGGTGAGAAGGTTGGAGAAGCGGAATGCACACGTATAATCCTCAGTTCATCCAAACTTCTTACCTTCTTACCCTCTCACCTTCTTCATTTCTGCAGGAACAGGTGAGCGTAGACCTTGGCATTGCCCACCATGTTTTCGATCAGGCAGTACTCGTTGGGCTGGTGGGCCATGTGGCAGTATCGCGACCAGACGGCAGCCGGGTAGTCGTGCTTCCGGAAAACGGCGGCCACGGTGCCCCCTCCGACCCCTTTCGGCTGTGCGTTGACCCCGTAGACATCCCGGATCGCTTTCTCCAGGGCCAGCACAACCGGCGCGTCGTGAGCCGTGGGCGGTGGGGCATCGGTCTTCTGTACCGGCGTGAGATTGATCGCCACGTCGAATTTCTTCTCGATCTCGTCGGCCATCCCGCGGATCGTCGTCAGTACCCGGTCGACACGGTAGACCGGCAGGATCCTGCAGTCCACGTAAAAAACGGCTTCGCCCGGGATCGTGTTCACGTTGGGGACATTGGCTTCCTTTTTCGTGGGCTCGAAGGTGCTTTCGGGAGGTTCATAGAGCGGGTCCCGGATGCCGTATATCCCGGCCAGATCGTCGAGCCTGACCACGAGATACGCCGCAGCACGAAAGGCGTTCCTGCCAAGGGCCGGACGGCTGGCGTGGCACTGCTTGCCCGAAACCTGGATCCGGAGCCACAGCACGCTTTTCTCCGCCACCTCGATCATCGACCCCTCCTCGTTGCCCGCGTCGGGCACAACGATGAGGTCCGTCTTACGGAACCACTCGCGGCGATTCTCCAGAATATAATCCAGCCCGTAGACGCTCCCCGTTTCCTCGTCGGCGGCCAGCAGGATGCCGATGGATGACTCCGGCACGATCCCCTCGTCCAGAAAGGCCTTGGCGGCAAACAGGGACGCCACAAGGTCCTGCTGATTGTCCTCGGTGCCCCGTCCATAGACCTTGCCGTCCTGCACGTAGCCCTCGTAGGGGTTTTTCTCCCAGAGTCTCATCTCCCCCGGGGGCACGATGTCCGTGTGCGTCATGACCCACACCATTCGGTCCGGGTTCCTCCCCGGGATCCGGGCGATCAGGTTCGGTCTGACGCCGGTGGAGACCCGTCCGTCGGGTGCATCGCATCCCTCCACCGCGGGAAACCCCAGGTCGCGCAGTGTGCCGGCAAGAAACATCGCCTTCTCCATCTCGCCGTCACCCCCGTTTTCCGGTGCCAGGGCCGGAATGGCCGTGAGGGCAATCTGCAGGCGAACCATGTCGGGTTCATACCCTTCGATCCTCTTCAAAATCCGCTGGAATATTCCGTTTTCGATCATGATGCGCCTTACTTCACCCTCTTCACTTCGCCGAACGATTTAAGGGGCTCATCGAATTTACCCTGGTCCCCGAGGACGAAGATCGTCCTTTTTTGCGGGTCGAGATATTTTTCCGCCGCTTTCATGACATCTTCCCGGCTCACCGCATCGATCTTCGCAGGGTATTCCGTGAGGAACTTCGTCGGGAGCCCCTGGAACTCGAGGATCATGTGCTGGAAGGCGATCATGTGGGACGACGTGAAGGAAAAGATATAGCTGTTCACGATGGAGCGCTTCGCCAGGTGGAGGTCCTGCGCCGGGAACCTCGATTCCCGAGCATCCTTCAGGATCCCTTCCATCAGGGAGAGGACCTGACCCGTGGACTCCGATTTCGTCATGGCATAGGCCCCGAAGGAGCCATAGCCCTGACGACCATCGTAGAAACTCCCCGCGCTGTATGCAAGCCCCCGGTTGCTCCGGATCTCCTGAAAGATCCGGGAACGGAACCCGCCGCTGCCCAGGATGTAATCCAGAACCGTAAAGGGATAAAAATCGGGCGACTCCTTTCCCGGACCGATGGTTCCGATGACCACTGTCGACTGGGGGACTTTCTTCTCGTAGTAGTAAAGGGGGGCGTTCTCCTGCGGCTTCGGCAGCGGCGCCGTCGCGAAGTCACCCTCATCGTCCCAATCGTCGAAATGGCGGCTGATCAGCTCGAGGGCCTCCTGTTTCGACAAATCGCCCGTGACGGCAACCCGCAGATTTCGGGGAAAGAAGTGGGACTTGTGGAAGGCCACCAGGTCCTCTCGATCCATTTTCTCGATCGACGCGATCTCGGGCAGGCGCCCCCGCGGGTTGCCTGCATAGATCGCCCGCTTGTATTCCCGGAAGGCCAGCCGCTGGGGCTTGTCGAAAACCCGTCGGAGATCCTCGATCTTGAGATTCTTTTCCTGTTCGAGCTTCGCTTCGTCAAAGGCGGGATGGCGGATGATATCGGCAAAGATTTTAAAGGCCCGGTTCAGGTCCTTTTTCAGGACGGAAAGACTTCCCGTTCCGTACTCCATGCCGAGCGAAATGGAAACCGGGGCAGCCAGGGACTCCAACTCCTCATCGATCTTGTCCCCACCGAGTTTCCCGGCACCGCCTGTCCTCATCACGTCGCCCGTTATCTCTGCAAGTCCCTCCTTTGCGGGAGGCTCGAAGACGGAGCCCGCGCCAACGACAAAGGAGATATTGACCAGGGGCAGTTCCCGGTCCTCCAGGAAGTAGACGGTCAGCCCGTTCTCGAGGACAACTCGCTCCGGCTTCGGCGGAGAAAATTTGATTTCCTCGTAGCTGAGCCTGTCCGGGTCCGGCCAGGACGGAGCCCTTGGCGTTTCGGTCGGCTCGGCCAGGCCGATGCCGGTTGAAATCAGCAGGATGACAAGGCTGAGGGCAAGGGTTCTTTTCACGGCTTCTCCTTATTGACCAGGACGGCCACGGTCCGGTTCTCCTCGATGAGGTATTTCTTTGCCGCCGCCATGATGTCCTTTGGCGTGACCTTTTCGATCATTTGGATGTATCGCGTCATGTACCGGTAATCTCCGGTGATGATCTCGTAGTAGGACAGCCGGCTCGCCAGGCCGGAGTTGGAGCTGAGATCACGGATGAACTCCGCTCGAAGCTGATTGATGATCTTTTCGAGCTCCTGCTTTTTCACCGGTTCCTGCTTGAGCTTGTCGATCTCCTCGTATACGGCCTGTTCCAGTTCTTCCGCCGTGTGGGGATGTCGGGGTGTTCCTGTGACCATGAAAAGATTGGGGTAGCGGGCGGCCGGCATCCCGTTGGCGGCGCTCACATCTTCGGCAATCTGCTTGCCCTGGACGATGGATCGGTGGAAGCGGGAGGTACGGCCCTTCGAAAGGAGGGCCTCGATGACATCGAAGACGTAATCTTCGAAGGAGGGCAGAGTTGGCTTGTGCCAGCCGATTGCGAGATACGGGTTTGCCTCGGCGACGAGTTCCGTCCGCTTTTCCCCGCTCTGCGCAGGCTCCTCGGTCACATGATGAGCCATAAGGTTGTGCGAGGGGATGGAGCCGAAATATTTTTTCACCATCTCCAGCGTTTTCGCCGTGTTGATGTCTCCCACGATGGCGATGACCGTGTTGTTCGGTGAATGGTATTGTTTGAAGAAGGCCTCCAGATAATCCGGCGCCAGAAAGGATATATCCGACGGCCAGCCGATGATGGGCCGCCGGTACGGGCTTGCGGTGAAGGCCGTGGCGAGGAACAGTTCCATCAGTTTGCGGGAGGGTACCGACTCGTAGGTCTGGCGGCGCTCCTCGATCACGACATCCCGCTCCGTGTAGAACTCACGCAGAACAGGGTTCGTCATCCGGTCGGCCTCGATGCGGGCCCATAGCTCGATCCGGTTCGCCGGCAGGCTCACCTTGTAGGTCGTCACATCCTGACCTGTCGATGCATTAAGGTCCGCGGCCCCGTTTTCCGAGTAGAGCCGATCGATCTCGTTTTCGACGACCCACTCCTTGGCCTCGCTCTGAAGCTCCTTCAACTCCTTCGCCAGTCGCTTGATCTCGGCCTCGTCGGCTCGTGTTCCCTTCATCCGCTCGCGGTCGAGGGCCGTCCCCGTTTCGCGGATTTTTTTCAGGACCCGATCCTCTTCCTTGAAGTTCTTTGTCCCGATGGTCGACGTGCCCTTGAAGAGCATATGCTCCAGAAGGTGGGCAGCGCCCGTCTTTCCCTCACCATCGTCGGCAGCACCCACAAGGTGGCGGATGTAGAGGGATACGGTGGGGCTGGTGTGCCTCTCCACAAGCAGGACACGCAGGCCGTTTTCCAGGGTGGCCCGCTGAACGCGATCCTCCAGGTTGTAGGCCTGAAGCTCGCCCGGGGATACGGTGAACAGGATCGCCACCACAAGAAAGAGGGTGACGCATCGGCAGGAAAAGGCCTTCGGGCCCTTACTCGATCGATTCATGACGGTCTGTTTTCTCCTTGCAGGTTCTCCAGAGGCGAAAGGCCGCATAAAGAATGCCTGCGCCGCTGATGAGGATAATGAAATTGGATGAGAAAAAGAGCATGATGAACTCCAGGGGATTCTTCAGGTTGTAGGCGGAAAACAGGAGGGTGATCCCCCAGAACAGAAAAAACAGGGAAAGAATGCCGATCAGGATGTCTCTAACGTACAGGATAACCATCATACGTGTTTGCGCCGGTCTGCCGATTGATCCGCAACCCCCTTCCGAGGCAGGATGAATAGTCGGGTCATTATGACGAAGCAGGCGGGAAAATTCAATCTTTTTCGATGGAATCACTTGGCCGGCAGTTCAAGGCGAGCGCGGTTTTTCAGGGCCTGAACATCCGCCGGTGAAATGTCGGGATTCAGGCAGGGCATAAGCGAGTTGTTGTGGAACAGGGGCTCGTTGCCGATGTCATAACGGGCGTGTCGGAGCGCCTCGTCCCACAGGGATGTGCCGGGAATCGGCGAGAATTCGGCAAGAATCGGCCTTGCCCCGGCCCGGCGTACCAGGTCGATGCCCTCCTCGACTTCCCGGGCTTCCTGTCCCGGAAGGCCGCAGAGCAGATAGATTCCGATGTCGTCCTGCCCGTATCCCGCCTCGCGCAGGTAGGCAACGGCCCGGCGCAGCTCTTCTGTCGTTACCTTGCCCCCGGTTGTCGCCTGTCTTGCCGCTGAAGCGGTCTCGAAGCCGAAACGGATCGTCCGGAATCCAGCATTGAACAGAAGCGGCGCCACGCGGGGGGTGATCTCCCGAAGGTGCATGCCGTTGGGGCAGTGAAAGGTGCAACCCAGATCCCGGCGAAGAATCTCCTCGAGCATCGGGACGGCCCTTTCCGGCGAGTTTACGAGCAGGGCATCGTCGTAGAAGGCAAAATTTTTTATACCGCGGCTCCGAGCCCAATGATCGATCTCGTCAACGACCCGGAAGGGATCCCTCGTCCTGAATCGCCGGTTGAGCAAAGATGAAGCGCAGTAGGTGCAACGATAGGGGCATCCCCGGGATGTCAGGATTGGAGCCGATTCCAGACGGCCGTACAGGTCCAGGGCGGGGTAGGGATAGCTGTCGAGATCGCTCGAGTCGCAGGCAAGATCGACCCCGATGCCGAAAAGATCCCCGAGAACGGGGGGCAGAGCAGACTCCCCGTCGCCGGGAATGACGACATCGGCCCCCGATAAGGCCCTGGCATGACCCGTACAGAGGGTCGCATAGTTGCCCCCCAAAAGGATCGTTACACCGGGCCAGGCTGCCCGGACTTCGGCGATGGCCTCGAACACCCCGGGGTACCAGTAGGTCATCATGGAGCCGACCAGGATGAGGTCGGGCCTCCCGTCGGCCTGCAGGTCCCGACGGAAGGCGGCCGGCGACATCCCGTATCTCCGGTACCGCCTGCGGGTCGGCCGGAGGGCGTCCGGCGTCGGGATCCGCTCGCTGGGGAATTTGCCGCAGCCCCAGTCCTTGCGCTTGAGGGCGACCGGAGGAGAGCCCCCGGCAGAGTCGAGGCAATCGATGATGCGGACGCTGAAACCGTCTGCGCGCAGCAGGGATGCCAGGTACAGAAGCCCCAGCGGCCTCACCCAGAAGTCGTAGGCGGCAACATCGTGAATCCACGGGTTAATCAGAAGAATTGTCCTGGGGGTCATCAACCCATCCCTGCGCTGGCTCGACGTGAGAAGGCTGCACTATATCAGGAGAAAATAAAGACGACAAGAAGCGCCCCCTTTTTCCAGAAAAGGCTTGAAGGGACAAAGGAACCTTGCTAACATGCCGCAACGACCGACAGGGGGTCCCGAACGGTCGAAGCCTTCCGTCATGCGGTCTTATGAAAGCCGTCATCCAGAGAGTCGACAGGGCATCGGTCAGCGTCGACGGGAATGAGGTATCCCGCATTGGCGGAGGTCTCCTCGTCCTGCTCGGGGTCGAGAAGGGCGACAGCGAGAAGGACGCCGATTTTCTCCTGGACAAGATCATTCACCTGCGCATCTTCGAGGACGGCGAGGGAAAGATGAACCTTTCCCTCCTCGACATTTCTGGCGAACTCCTCGTGGTGTCGCAGTTTACCCTGCTGGCGGATTGCCGTAAGGGGAGGCGTCCATCTTTTACGGATGCGGCGGAACCGGCGGCGGCCACCAGGCTTTATGAATACATGCTGGTCAAAGCGAAAGGAAAGGTATCCAAGGTCGGGCAGGGACAGTTCCAGGCCATGATGAAAGTGGGACTCGTCAATAACGGGCCGGTCACGATTCTTTTGGACAGCCGAAGATGAACGATAAGGAACCCATGAAAATCAAGGCAGAAGATCTCCCCCCCAGCTTCATCCGGATCGACAGGGAAGGGACGTGGTACTACAAGGGCAACGAGATGTTCCGCAAGGACATCGTAAAGCTCTTTTACCAGAATCTCAAGCGCGACGAGTCGGGGAAGTACTACATCGAACTCGAGAATGACCTGGCATCCCTCGAAGTCGAGGACACGGCCTATGTAGTCACTGCGGTCTACAAGTCAGGATCCCGGGGTGAAGGCAACGAGCGTATCTCCGTTCTGTTGAACGACGAGACGCTCGAGGAACTCGACTGCGCAAGTCTCCGGATCGGGGCTCAAAACATTCTTTACTGCACCGTCAAGGCCGACGGCCATGACGCCCGGTTCCTGCGGTCGAGTTATTACCAGATCGCGGAATTTTTCGACTATGACGACGCCGGGGATTCCTATTTTCTGCCCCTGAACGGCACGCGATACACCATCAAGGATCGCGGCGGCCACTGACCAGGCAGGAACATTGACGGATATCCCTTGAGGAATAGAAACGGATTCTGGAGGAACCCATGATAGACCAGGAAATCAAAATGGCCTTGACCTTTGACGATCTGCTGCTCGTCCCGGCCGAGTCCACGATCCTGCCCAAGGACGTGGACACGAGGACGAAGCTCACGAACAGCATCACGATGAACATTCCCATCGTCAGTGCCGCCATGGACACCGTGACGGAGTCCCAGACGGCAATCTGCATGGCCCGCGAGGGCGGCATCGGCATCATCCACCGCAACATGAGCATCGAGCGGCAGACCCTCGAGGTGGACAAGGTGAAGAAATCGGAAAGCGGCATGATCGTGGACCCCATCACGATCGAACCGGAGCAGAAGGTGAAGGACGCCCTCGAGCTCATGAGCCGCTACAAGATATCGGGGGTTCCCGTCGTGAAAGGTCGCAGGCTCGTGGGAATCCTGACGAACCGGGACCTGCGGTTCGAGACCAACCTCGAGCAGTCCGTGTCCAACGTGATGACAAAGGACAAGCTCGTGACGGTGTCCCAGAACATCAGCCTAGAGGATTCGAAGAAGCTCCTGCACAAGCACCGGATCGAAAAGCTGCTCGTCGTCGACGACGACTTCAGCCTCAAAGGCCTCATCACAATCAAGGACATCGAGAAGATCCAGAAATACCCCAATGCCTGCAAAGACCAGCTCGGACGGCTCAGGGTCGGCGGCGCCGTGGGGATCACCGACCGGGAAGCCCGCGTCCAGGCCCTCCTGAACGCCGGCTGTGACGTGATCTGCATCGACACCTCCCACGGACACTCCAAGGGCGTGCTGGATGCCGTCCGTGACACGAAAGAGAATTTCCCCGCCTGCGAGGTCATCGCCGGGAATGTGGCCACCTTCGAGGGGGCTGAGGCCCTTATCAAGGCAGGTGTCGATGCCGTCAAGATCGGCGTGGGGCCCGGTTCCATCTGCACGACCCGGATCGTCGCCGGGATCGGCGTGCCCCAGATGACGGCCATCATGGAGTGCTCCCGGGCCTCGATCCAATACGGCATTCCCATCATCGCCGACGGGGGAATCAAGTATTCCGGCGACATCACCAAGGCCCTGGGGGCCGGAGCCCACTGCGTGATGATAGGCGGTCTCTTTGCCGGCACCGAGGAGAGCCCCGGAGAGACGGTGCTCTTCCAGGGCCGAAGCTACAAAGTGTACCGCGGCATGGGTTCCCTCGAGGCGATGAAAGAGGGCAGCCGGGACCGCTATATGCAGGATGACATTGAAAGTTCCCTGAAACTCGTGCCGGAAGGCATTGAGGGCAGGGTGCCCTTCCGCGGCTCCCTCTCGAACAGCATCTACCAGATCATGGGTGGCGTGAAGGCAGGAATGGGTTACGTGGGCTGTAGAAGCATCGAGGAGATGCGACAGAAGGCCCGCTTCGTCCGGATCACGCCTTCGGGACTCCGTGAAAGCCATGTCCACGATGTGATCATTACGAAGGAGGCCCCGAACTACCGGATCGACTGAGTGCTCTTCCGTCCACTTCTCCAGGCATGATCAAGAGGCGGGGTTTACCGGATCGGAACCCCGCTTTTTTGTTGCTCAATGATTGATTTTCTTTTCACGGGTGGTGTATGATCAGTGTAGCCAGCCGGCTACCAATTTGTAAATATAATCAACAAATTCAACAGGTTAACCATCCATGAAGCATGTCGATTTCGTCCACCTCCACCTCCACACACAGTACAGCCTCCTGGACGGCACCATCCGCCTGGCCGATTTGTTCAAGAAGGCACGGGATTTCAAGATGCCAGCCGTGGCCATCACCGATCACGGCAACATGTACGGGGCCGTTGATTTCTACCAGCAGGCCTACAAGGCCGGAATCAAGCCCATCATCGGCTGCGAGCTCTACGTGGCGCCGAAGAGCCGGTTCGACAAAACCTCCGAGGGGCCGGGAGAGTCGGCGCGTCACCTCATCGTCCTGGTAAAGAATCTGCAGGGTTACCGGAACCTGATCAAGCTCACCTCGACGGGATTTCTGGAAGGCTTCTACTACCGTCCGAGGATCGACAAGGAGTTTTTGGCAAAACACAGCGAGGGACTTATCGCCACAAGCGCGTGCCTGCACGGCGAGGTGGCCGACTGGATTCTCAAGGGGGATCTCGAAAAAGCAAAGGCTTCGGCCAGCCAGTATCGTGACATCTTCGGGGAGGGGAATTTCTACCTCGAGATGATGGAGAACGGGATTCCCGAACAGTCGCAGGTCAATGAAAAGCTCATGGAGATCTCGAAGGAATTGTCCATCCCGCTGGTCGCCACCAACGACTGTCACTACCTCGAGCGGGCCGACTCCGAGGCCCACGAGGTGCTCCTTTGCATCCAGACGGGCAAGACCATGGACGACGCCGGGCGCATGCGGTTCACCACGGATGCCTTCTATCTCAAGTCTCCCGATGAAATGAAGGAGCTCTTCTCCTATTGCCCGGAAGCCATCGAGAACACCGTGGCCATCGCCGAGAAGTGCAATCTGAAGCTGGACTTCAACCAGGTCTTCCTGCCGCACTTCGAAATCGGCCAGGGTCGTTCGCTGGACGAGCACCTGCGTGAAATGGCCAAGGATGGCCTCGAGAAGCTCCTGCCGAAGATCCTCCAGGGGAAGGACCCCTCTCTGAGGCAGAAATACGAGAAACGCCTCGAGCGGGAACTCGACATCATCAAGTCTATGGGGTTTGCCGGCTATTTTCTCATCGTCTCCGATTTCATCAACTACGCCAAGAGCCGGAACATTCCCGTCGGCCCGGGCCGCGGTTCCGCGGCGGGCAGTCTCGCAGCCTACGCCATCGGGATCACCGAGATCGACCCGATCCGCTACGGCCTGTTCTTCGAGCGTTTCCTGAACCCGGACCGCAAGAGCATGCCCGACATCGACACCGACTTCTGCATGGAGGGCCGCGACGAGGTCATCCGGTACGTTTCGGAGAAATACGGCACCGACCGCGTGGCCCAGATCATCACCTTCGGGAAGATGCAGGCCAAGGCCGTCATCCGCGACGTGGGACGCGCCCTGAACATGCCCTACGGCGAGGTGGACCGGATCGCCAAGCTTGTCCCCAACGTCCTGAACATCACTCTGGACGACGCCATCAAGCAGGAACCCCGGCTTCAGGAGGAGCAGAAGAAGAACGAAAAGGTCCGCAGGCTGCTTGTCCTGTCACGGTCCCTCGAAGGCCTCAACCGCCATTCCTCGACCCATGCCGCCGGGGTGGTTATCTCCGACAAGCCGCTCGTCGAGAGGGTTCCCCTATGCAAGAGCCCCAATGACGACATTGTGACGCAGTTTTCCATGAACGATCTCTCGGCTGCGGGACTCACGAAATTCGACTTCCTCGGTCTCAAGACTCTCACGGTCATTCGCGATGCCCTGAAGTTCATCGAAGAGGGAAGGGGCGTCCGAATCGACATCTCCGACATCCCCCTGGACGACCGAAAGACCTTCCAGCTGCTGGACAAGGGCGAAACGGACGGCGTGTTCCAGCTGGAAAGCCGCGGCATGAAAGAGATCCTCGTCGGGTTGAAACCCGACTGCTTCGAAGATATCATCGCGCTGATCGCCCTGTACCGCCCGGGACCCCTGAAAAGCGGCATGGTCCAGGAATTCATCTCCCGCAAACAGGGCAAGACGAAGAGCACCTACGAGGTTCCCACGCTCGAGCCCATCCTGAAGGAGACCTACGGGGTCATTCTGTACCAGGAGCAGGTCATGCAGATCGCAAGCGCCCTGGCGAGCTACACCATGGGCGAGGCCGACACCTTCCGCAAGGCCATGAGCAAGAAAAACTCCTCGGAAATGGAGAAGGAAAAGCCGAAGTTTCTCGCAGGGGCCCTCAAGAACAAGATCCCCGAGGCAAAGGCTCGGAAGATCTTCGACCAGATGGAGACCTTTGCAGGATACGGGTTCAACAAGTCCCACAGCGCTGCCTACGCGATGATATCCTACCAGACGGGTTACCTGAAGGCGCATTACCCCGTGGAATTCATGGCGGCGCTGCTGACCAGCGAAAAGGGGAACCGCGACAAGGTCATCAAGCACATCAGCGTCTGCAAGGACATGGGAATCAACGTTCTGCCCCCGGACATCAACCAGTCGGTTCTCGACTTCAGCGTTGACGGGGGAAACATCCGTTTCGGGCTTGCCGCAGTGAAAAATGTCGGTGAGAGCGCAATAGAATCAATCATCGAATCAAGGGATAGTGACGGATCGTTCAAGTCATTTCTCGATTTTTGCTCCCGTGTGGACCTCCGTAAAATCAACAAACGCGTCGTGGAGAGTCTTATCAAATGCGGCGCCTTCGATTCCCTGGGATACAGAAGGCGCCAGCTTATGGAAAACTTCGAACGGGTCATGGACATCGGACAGAGGGCCCAGGACCAGAAGCTCAGCGACCAGGTAAGTCTTTTCGACGGGCCCGAAGGCGCTACGGCAGGACCGGAGTACACAGAAAAAGATCTTCTTCCCGATACCGACGAGTGGGAGCACGGACAGGTGCTGTTGTATGAAAAGGAAACCCTCGGGTTCTACATTACGGGCCACCCCCTGCTGAGGTACGCCGACAAGCTTAAGCTCATCACCGACGCCGATTCGGAGCGCCTCGGGGAGATGCGGGACAAAGACACGGTGACCGTGGCAGGCATCGTAAGTCACAAACGCGAGATTGCGACCAAGAGAAAGGATACCATGGCCTACGTAACCATTGAAGACCTCAAAGGTTCCTATACAGGCATCGTATTCTCCGATATATACAGAAATTACAGGGAGTTAATCGACTCCGACGAGCCGCTTCTCTTCAAAGGCACCCTCGATGTCACCGAGGAGAGCTGCCGCCTGATCGTTTCGGAAATCCACCGTCTCACGGAGTACAACGGTGTCAGCTTCAGTTCGATCCATGTCCTCTTCGACGCCAACCGGATGGATGAAAGCCATCTGAACCTGCTGCGTGAAATCTGCCGGAAATACCCCGGAAAGCACGACTGTTACCTGCGCATTATCCTTCCCAACCAGAGCGAGACGGTTGTGTACCTGGGCAACGAGTCTAAAATCAATATCTCACAACCCCTGAAAGAGGAGTTCGAGCGTCTGCTCGGCCCGGGATCGACCACATTGCACTGATATCAAACGGCACCTCATTGAGCCCCTCTTCGGAGTGATCGTGACCGCCCATATAGAAAGAACGTACCGAAGCTTTGTAACTAATCGTATTTATTCACGTTATATTGTAAAAATCAGCGAGACTGATCTCTACGTCCTGACCGATTCCGACTTGCGTGAAAGTGCGTATCGTTCAACCCTGGGCTACCGCGCCCAGATTGAAGAATACATCCGGTATCATCCGGGCTTCAAGACGTCGCTCACACCGATGCCGGCTGACAATCTGGCGCCCGACATCATCAGGGATATGCTCGAGGCATCGACAACGGCCGGTGTGGGGCCCATGGCATCAGTTGCCGGAGCGATCGCCGAACATGTCGGAAAAGATCTCCTGGCCTACAGCTCTGATGTAATTATTGAGAATGGTGGGGATATCTATCTGAACATAAAGGATGATATCTCCATCGGAATATTAGCCGGCGAATCACCGCTGAGCGGAAAGATCGCGTTGAGGGTTGCCGCAGCTGAAATGCCTCTGGGGATCTGCACATCATCGGGAACGGTAGGGCACTCTCTGAGCTTTGGGGTCGCAGACGCCGTCTGTATCAAATCTCAATCAGCTGCGCTTGCCGATGCGGCGGCAACATCTGTGGGGAATCTCATCAAGAATAGGTCTGATGTAAAAAGAGGTCTCGAAAGGGCAATGTCAATAAAAGGGGTCCTGGGTGTCTTGATCGTGACAGGAGATACCCTGGCCATTCAGGGTTCCATGGAGCTCAGAAGGGCCTGAGATGCAAAGACTAGATACTATGTTTACATAACATATCTTATCAGACATATATCTTTTGCTGCCCATGTGCACTTCCGGCAGTTGATCACAGGCAAGTCCTGTCATTCTCAAACAAGTTCAACCATCGATTACTAATCCATGCTTTGCTTTTGGTTGGAAAGCTAATGATCCCACATCGTTTATCCTTGGTATCATATGACGTTTTAACCTTATGGTTTCTATTCAAAATCATGAGCAAAAATGTTTATTTTAATTTTATTATTTAGTTTTATACGTTCGAGATATAAAGTATCATTTTAGCATTTAATTATACATTACTTTACGTATTTCTTATAACAAATTGATAATAATATAATTATATATTTTTACATGTAATTTATTGCCGCTGAAATGAGCAATGTGGGGGGCATTCGGAGAGGAACTGACTATGGCGATGCAAGCTGCAAGAAATATCAGGATTGATCAAAGACCCTCTTCGTAGAGCTTCCGTACGAGATCGGACTGCCTGGCATTGAGTTTTTTGGGCACATCGACAAAGATGCGCACGAACTGATCCCCCTGGCCATCACCCTTCAAATGAGGAACCCCGAAGCCTTTCATGCGGATTTTCGTGTTGCTCTGGGTCCCGGCAGGGATTTTCAATCTTTTCGACCCGCCACTCAGTATCGGCACATCGATAGTGGCACCCAGGCAAACTTGGGAGAAGCTTACCGTCCTTTCGACATAGAGATCATCCCCGTCCCTTGAAAAAATGGGATGAGGTTGCACTTGGATGTTCAGATAGAGATCCCCTGCAGGTCCGCCATAAGGTCCCGAGATTCCCTTTCCTGCAAGGCGGAGTTTCTTCCCGGACGAGATGCCGGCTGGAATTTTTACATTGACCTCCTCTGTCTTGTTTCCTTTCTGCAGAGCGAGTTTCTTCTCCGCCCCAAAAACAGATTCTTCCAATGTAATCGAGAGGTTGTAGTCTATGTCCAGATCTTTTGCAGGTTGCGTTTCACGCTGTCCATAGGCCTGATCGCCAAAGAGATCCCCGAAGGGTTCGGCCCTGCGCTGCGTTGTGTATGGACGTCTGCCCCCCCTGCCCCCGCTTCCCCCGTACCAGGTGAATTCCCCGCCCAGGTTCCCGAAGCCGAATCCACGGAGGATGTCGTTGATGTCGAAGTTGCGGAAGATGTCTTCCTGGGTGAACTTCTGGCGAAAGGCGTCTGTTCCGAACTCATCGTATTGCTTTCGTTTTTCCGGGTCGCTGAGAACGGCGTAGGCCTCGCTGATGTCCTTGAATTTCTCTTCGGCTCGCTTCTTGTCGGAAGGATTGCGGTCGGGATGATACTTGAGCGCAAGTTTTCGGTAGGCTTTTTTGATGTCTTCGATGCTGGCGCCCTTGTCGACACCGAGTGCCTTGTAATAATCGACGGCCATAACGTCTTTTCAAACCCCTCAGGTGTGAGTTGTACCTTAAGATAGGTTCGCAGGCGCTCTCAGTCAATGGGCTACACGCATTTGACTGACTGAAGATGGATCACGCGGCACGGCCCAGATCGAAGGCCTTGAGGTTAGCCTGGACGATCTTCTCGGGCAGCGCCTTGTTGAGCACCTTTTTCCAGTCCTCGGGTCTGATCTCCGGAATGAAACGGGATATGGCGCCGAGCATGACCGTATTGACGGCCCTCCTGTTCCCCGCCTTGGCGGCCAGCTCCGGGCCGGCGATGATTTTCACCTTGTCCTGGCCGAACTGGGACCGGATGCTCTCGTAGACTTCCTTCGGGTAATCGGCGTCACCCAGGTTGACGGAGGGCGGGTAGATCTCCTCGTCGTTGACGAGAACCATTCCCCCCGCCTTCAGGTAATCCAGGTACCGCAGGGCCTCCAGCTTCTCGAAGGAGACGATCATGTCCACGTCGCCCTTCCTGGCCAGGGGCGAATAGACCTTTTGCCCGTAACGTACATGGCTTGTCACGCAGCCGCCGCGTTGGGCCATGCCGTGGACTTCGCTCTTCTTCACGTCATAGCCCTTCTCCATCATCACTCTGCAGATAATATCGCTCGCAAGGAGAATCCCCTGTCCCCCGACCCCGGCAAGCAGCAGGCTTTTTACCCTGTTTTCCATGGCTTTATTGGTCCTCCCGAGTAATCGCTTCCTGGCGGCAAAGCTGAGCACACAGCGTACAGCCCGTGCACAGGGTCGCGTCGATGACGGCGATCCCCTTCTGTTTCTTCCGTTCAGGCCTCGGCGGAAGGCCCGCCTTCTCGAAATCCTTCCACGAGATGGCCGGGCAGCCGCAGCTGAGACAGACCTTGCAACCGATACATTTCTCATCATCGACGATGAAATGCTTCGCCTTGGCGGCCTTCTTGCTCATCAGAAGCACGCAGGGCGACCGGGAGATGATCAGGGAAGGGCCGTCCTTCTGCAGTTCGCGTTTCAGGACTTCTGAAGTTTTCTTGAACTCCAGCGGGTCGATCACCTCGACGCTGTCGATGCCCAGGATCTTCCCCAATGCCGCAAAATCGAGTTCTTTCGTCTTTTCACCCTGGAGGGTGTATCCCGTGGCCGGGTGCTCCTGCATGCCCGTCATGGCCGTGGTCCGGTTGTCGGCGATGATGAAGACGGCATCGCTTCGGTTGTAGGCCGCATTCAGCAGCGTCGTGATCCCCGAGTGGATGAAGGTGGAATCGCCGATGACGCCGACGACCTTCCCCTTCCCTTTCGGGCCCAGGGCCTTGCTCATCCCGTGGGCAATGCCGATGCTCGCACCCATGCAGATGCAGCTGTCCATGCCGGAGAGCGGCTTCATGTACGAAAGGGTGTAGCATCCGATGTCGCCCGAAATAAAGGCTTTCGTCTTGTTCAGCGCGTAGAACAAACCGCGGTGGGGGCACCCCGGACAGAGGTTCGGAGGCCGGGGCGGGATCGTCTGCAGTGTCACGGCCGGTGCCGAGGATTTCCCCGTGATGGCTTTTTCCACGACACCGGGGTCGAACTCGTTGGTGTAGGGGAAGACGGCCTTTCCCGTCACCTCGATCCCCATGGCCTTCACCTGTTCCTCGATGAAGGGGTCGAGCTCCTCGACGACGTAGAGCTTCTTCACCTTGGAGGCAAACTCGCGGATCATCTTCTCAGGAAGGGGGTGCACGAGGCCCAGTTTGAGGTAGGAATAGCCCGGGAAGGAGTCCTTTGCGTAGTTGTAGGGCATGCCTGCAGTGATGATCCCGACCTCGGGGCTGCCCATTTCCATGCGGTTTCCCTCGAAGGTCTCTGCCCACTCCCGGATCGCCTGTGTGCGCTTCTCCACTTCAACGCGCCGGGCCCGGGCGTTCATCGGGACCATGACGTACTTGAGAGGGAGATGGCGAATCTCCGTGCGGTCGGCGGCTTTCACGGGTTCTTCGGTCCGGACGACGCTCTTGGAGTGCGACACGCGGGTTGTCGTCCTGAGGAAGACCGGCGTATCGAACTTCTCGGAGAGCTCGAAGGCGAGCTTTATGAAATCCTTCGCCTCCTGGCTGTCGGCCGGCTCCAGCATGGGGATTTTGGCAAACTTTGCGTAGTTGCGGTTGTCCTGCTCGTTCTGCGAGCTGTGCAGCGACGGATCGTCGGCCGTGATGATCACGAGCGCCCCGTTTGTCCCCGTGTAGCTCACCGTGAACAGCGGGTCGGCCGCCACATTGACGCCCACGTGCTTCATCACCGCCATGGACCGGGCCCCTGCAAAGGCGGCCCCGATGGCCACCTCGAGCCCCACTTTCTCATTGGGAGACCACTCGGCGTAGACGCCTTTGTATTGTGCGAAGGCCTCCAGGATTTCCGTGCTTGGCGTTCCCGGGTAGCCCGCACCGAAGGTGGCGCCGCACTCCCAGGCTCCGCGGGCAATAGCCTCGTTTCCTGACATGAGTTCCTGCATCATTCTTCTCCGTGCTCCGTCTTCTTTATCCCAGCTGAGCGATCTTGCGCTTGAGCAGTGTCGAGGCCGCGGGGTCCTTTGTCTTCTCCAGCGCCTTGCGATAATAGTCCAGGGCCTTCCCGCGATCGTTCATCTCTTCATAGATGCGCGCGATGTTCCGGTAGCTGATCCCCTCGTGGACATTTCCGGGTTTCGAATCCGCCACGCGGTTAAACGCCTCCAGGGCCTTGTCGTATTCCTTTTTCGCCTCGTAGGCGTAGCCGATCCCGAACCAGGCGTAGACCGTCCGGATATCTTTCCCGGACGCCTTGTCGACGAAAGCCCGGTACACCTGGATCGACCGGTCGTACTCACCGGCCGTGAAGTAGAGGTTCCCCAGCTCGTACCGGGCGCCCTGGGCGGCATCGCTCGAGGGGTACTTCTCCACGACGCCTTCGAAGGCCTTGGCAGCTTCGGGCTCGGCAAGCCCCATCCCCATGGGGTCGGCCCTCATGACCTTCATCCGCGCCTCGAAATAGAGCTTGGCCGCCTCGCTCTCGGTGTGGGCCGAATAGAAGAAATACCCCGCCCCGAGCACGATCACGAGGGCCAGCGCGCCGGAAGCCGCATAGAGCTTCTGCCGATTCTCCCGGGCATAGGTCATGACCTTCCCGACGGCCTCCTGAAAGGCGTCGGGCTGCTCCAGGTCTTTCTTATCCATCTTTGCTGCAACCATAGTTGAATTCTCCCAGGCTTCTCTCAAATTTTTTGCATGGCCGTGAAAATATCACCCACCCGGGCCGGTGCCCGGACGATCTTGCCCTCCCGGTTGAGGAAGGCGTGGGTGGTCGAGCCTTCGACGAGGAGCTTTTCCCGCCTCTCGTCCCAGATCTCATAGGCGAACTTCACGCTGGCGCGCCGGAAATATTCGATCCGGGTCTCGACGAGGACGACGTCGTCATACCGTGCCGGGTAGAGATAATGGCAGTCAAGCTGTGTCAGGGGCAGGAAGAAGCCTTCCTTTTCCATCTCGTTGTAGACGACACCCGCCTGGCGCATCAATTCCGTCCGGCCGATCTCGAACCAGCGGATGTAGTTCGTGTGGTAGACGATTCCCATCGCGTCGGTGTCGGCGTAGATGACGCGGATCTTAACGACGCCTGTCTTCAATGAACCGTCTCCAGTCTCGTATGAACCCCTCCATCAGTTGCCAGCCGGGGGATACGACGATGCCGCTTGCGCGCGCCGCAGGCTCGCTGTACCCGTCGGCGTCTTTCAGATTTTCCGCGGGGACGGACGACAGGACGGCGAAGGGGCTCGGTTCCGAGACGTGCGTCTTTTTCGCCACCGGCGTAGGATGGTCGCTCAGCACGAGCACCCGAAAATCGCCGAAACGGGCGATTCCCCTGAGGACGGTCCCGACGACCTTCTCGTCGAAATCCTCGAGGGCCTTCACCTTGCCTTCCGTGTTCCCCTCGTGGCCCATCTCGTCTGGGGCTTCCACGTGGACGAAGACGAAGTCGCTCTGCTCGAGCGCCTCGAGGACCTTCTCACCCTTCCCGATGTAATTCGTGTCGATGTAACCCGTGGCCCCTTCCACCTTCAGAACCTCGAGCCCCGCATAGACTCCGAGCCCGTTGAGCAGATCCACGGCGGAGATCATCCCCCCTCGAAGACCGAATTTCTTCGTGAGGGGCTCCATGGCGGGCTTGCCGCCCTGGCCCCAGAGCCAGATGGAGGTGGCCTCCTTTTTTCCTTTTTCGGCCCGGGACCGGTTCACGGGATCGCTTTTCAGGGCCGCGCGCGACTTCAGCATCAGTTCGATCACCTCGTCGGCGCCTTTGCCTTTCGGCAGGTACGAAACCGTCGCCTGCCCGGTGATATCGTGGGGCGGGGTGGTCTCCACCACCGGTCCGCCGCCCTTCCAGACGAGCAGGTGCCTATACCCCACGCCGGGGTAAAATTTCAGGCGTCCGGAACCGATGGACTGATCGAGCCCGAGGATGATCCGGCGTGCCTCGTCCGTACTGATGTGCCCGGCCGTGAAGTCCACCATGACCGGGTCCGGCCCGTCGGACAGGGTGACGAGGTTGCACCGGAAGGCAAGATCCCCCGGATCGAGATGGACGCCCATGCTGGCGGCTTCCAAAGGCCCCCGCCCCGTGTAACACGTCAGCGGGTCGTAGCCGAGCACGGAAAGGATGGCCACGTCACTGCCCGGCTTCAGTCCCTTCGGCACCGTGTCGATGAGACCGACGGTCCCCTCCCGGGCGATCCGGTCCATATTGGGGATCTTCGCGTATTCCAGCGGGGTCTTCCCGCCCAGGCTTTCGACGGCCCAGTCCGCCATGCCGTCGCCCAGCAGCACTGCGTATTTCATTTCAGCCTGTCGTCCTCGATGCGGATGCGCACCGTTTTCCCTTTCAGGACAGCGAGCCGGTCAATCTCCTTCAGGGCCGCGCGCACGTCCTTCTCCCGGGACTCGTGGGTCGTCATGACGACGGGAACAGAGCCCGCCTTGTCCTGCGCCCTGCCCTTCTGGATGACAGCGGAGATGCTGATGTTGTGTTTCCCGAGAATCCCCGAGATTTTCGAGAGCACGCCGGGCCGGTCCAGGGCGGAGAAGCGAAAGTAGTAGTTCGTCACGATATCATCCATCGGCATCAGCGCGATATCTTCGATCTTGTCTTCCGTGAGGGAACGCGACGGGATGCGGCACGTAATCCCCATCAGGATGTCCCGGGAAATGTCGATCAGGTCTGCAACGACGGCGCTTGCCGTCGGCATCATGCCGGAACCCTGCCCGTAGAGGAATACGGGGCCCGATGCGTCTCCGCGGATGTGCAGGGCGTTGTAGTTGCCGTTCACACTCGACAGCAGGTGATCAAAGGGGATCATGGTGGGGTGGATCCGCGCCTCGATGGCTCCGCCCCGTTCCATCGCAATGGCCAGCAGCTTGATCTTGTAGCCCAGTTCCTTGGCAAACTCGATGTCCTGCTGGCTCACTCCCGTGATGCCTTCCCGGTAGATATCCTCCAGCTTCACCTTCTTGCCGTAGGACAGGGCCAGCACGATCCCCAGCTTGTGGGCCGTGTCGATCCCCTCCACGTCGAAAGTGGGGTCCGCCTCCGCGAAGCCTAGGGACTGGGCCTCGCGGAGCACCGTCTTGAAATTCTTCCCCTCGTCGGTCATCTTTGTGAGGATATAGTTCGTCGTGCCGTTGAGAATGCTGAAGATGGAGCGGACCCGGTTGGCCGCCAGGCTCTCCCGGAGTGTCTTGATGACGGGGATGGTGCCCCCGACGCTCGCTTCGAAACCGATGTTGACCCCGTGCCGTTCGGCAGCCTTGAAGATCTCGTTTCCGTAGGTGGCCAGCAGGGCCTTGTTGGCCGTCACCACGTGCTTTCCCTGCCGGATGGCCTCGAGGATGAAGCTTTTCGCCGGCTCGTAGCCTCCGACAAGCTCGATGACGATGGAGATCTCGGGGTCGTTCAGGATGGCTTTGGCGTCCTTCGTCAGGAGCTTTTTGTCCACCGACACCGGACGGGGCGTCTTCAAATCGAGATCGGCAATCCTCTTGATGACGATTCTTGCCCCCAGTCGCTGCTCGATGAGGCCCCCGTTATCCATGAGCAGCTTCACGGCGCCGGAACCGATGTTGCCGAAGCCGATGAGCCCTGCATAGATGGTTTTCATGGCGTAAGCTCCAATCAAAAAGGCTGAAGTAGAAAAACGACAAGGAAAAGGACCCCATTGTGTGAGGCCCGAAACCTTTTCCCCCTGTTCTTGTGCTCTTCCCCAAAACCGGGCAAGCAGCGGAAAAACAAAGAGCCTGATTATAGTGAAAATGATTGTTTTGTCAAAAGAAATCCGCGTGCTTCAGGCCGTTCGAGCCAGGTCGAGCCGCCCTTCCCACTTCCACAGCAGGACCTCCCTCAGTGCGGCGTGCTCGGACCGATCGAGTTGCGGGTCCTTTTCGACGAGCCGGAAGGCCTCCATCCGGGCATCATTGAGGAGCCGTCCGTCGCGCAGGATGTCGGCCACCCGGAAATCGGGGAGCCCGGACTGTCGCGTACCCATGAACTCCCCCGGCCCGCGGATCTCGAGATCCGCCTCGGCGATCCGGAATCCGTCATGGGTCTGCTCCATGATCCGGAGACGCTTGCGGGCGTTTTCCGACCCTCTGGCGTCGGTCATCAGGACACAGTAGGAGGGGATATCGCTGCGGCCGACCCTGCCCCGGAGCTGGTGAAGCTGTGCGAGGCCGAAGCGCTCGGCATGCTCGATCACCATGAGGGAGGCCTGGGGAATGTCGATCCCGACCTCAATCACGGTAGTCGATACCAGGATGTCTAGCTGGCGGTCGTTGAAAGCCTTCATGATCCCGTCCTTTTCCGGTCCCTTCATCCTCCCGTGAACGAGACCGATGCGAAGCTCCGGGAATACATCCTTCTGCAGGTGCTCGGCCATCCGCGTGGCATCCTTGAGATCGAGGGCCTCCGATTCCGTGATGAGCGGATAGACGATGAAGACCTGGTTTCCCTTGGCGATCTCCTTCCGGACGATTTCGTAGACCCGGGCCCGTTCCTTTTCGAAGAAAACCTTCGTCTTGACGGGCTTTTTGCCGGGGGGCATCTCGTCGATAACGGAGATGTCCAGGTCCCCGTATACGGTCATGGCGAGCGTTCGCGGGATCGGGGTCGCCGTCATGACCAGCACGTCCGGGTTTGAACCCTTGGCGCGCAGCGCCGCGCGCTGCAAGACGCCGAAACGGTGCTGCTCGTCGACAACGATCAGGCCCAGTTTTCGGAATCCCACTTCCTCCTGGATGAGAGCGTGGGTGCCGACGACGATGTGAATCTCTCCCGCCTCGATCTGCCGGACGATTTCTTTCTTCTCCCCGGTTCGTGTGCCCCCCAGCAGCATCACCGCCCTGATCCCCAGGGTATCGGCCCATCGCCCGATGTTTCGGAAGTGCTGTTCGGCAAGGATTTCCGTCGGCGCCATGATGGCTGCCTGGTAGCCGCTTTCGCAGGCCGTGAGCATCGCCGCCATGGACACGACGGTCTTGCCGCTCCCCACGTCACCCTGAAGCAGGCGGTGCATGGGAGATGGCCTCGCCATGTCCCCGTGGATTTCCCCGATCACGCGTTTCTGCGCCTCCGTCAGACCGAAGGGCAGGATGGAAAGAAAGCGGCCCGAAAGCCCCCCATCCGTCCGAAAGGCGATCCCCTCTTCGAGAACGTTCCCCTTGTGCTTGAGGGCCATGGCCAACTCGAAATAGAAGAGCTCGTCGAAGATGAGACGCTTGTGCGCCTTCGAGCGCATGTCGTTGAGCAGGCGGATATCCTCTTCCTGCCCGGGGAAATGGACGGTGCGAACCGCCTCGATGATATCGACGAGGCCCTGTCTCTCGCAGATGTCACGGGGGATCGGCCCCGGGACGTAGCGCGCATACTCCTCGACGGCGTGCAGGAGGATACGGCGCAGGTGCTTCTGCCCGAGTCCCTCCGTTTCGGAGTAGACGGGGACGATCCGTCTGAAATGCAGGTGCGTATCCTCGCCCTCTTCGAGGATTTCGAAATCGGGGTGGATCATCTCGAGTTGGAACTGGAAGAGGCGGGCATCCCCCGTGACGATGACCCGAAGGCCCGGCTTGAATGCATTGCGAAGATAAGTGAAGCTGCCCTTGAACCACTTGGCCTTCAGCGTGCCTGAATCATCTTTCAGCACGACCTCGAAGACCTTCCTCCTCTTGTAGGGGTGGATCTCCGCCCGGACGACATCGCCGATGACGGTTTCCTTTTTACCGACTTCGACCTCTGCGATCGTTTTGACAAAACGCCTGTCTTCGTATTTTCTTGGGAGGAAGTAAATCAGGTCCTCTACTGTATTGAGCCCTTTGCGCGCAAGAAGCTGTCCCACCTTGGGTCCCACCCCTTTTACGAACTGGGCCTGCTGGATCAGCTTCCCGATGGCCGTGTCGAGCGATTCTTTCAAGTCCCGCTTGACCCCCTCGGGCGGGCGCTGGTAACCGGGCTCCGACCACTCGGCCAGAAGGGATTTCATGGTGTCGACCCGGGTGAGTCCCCCGGAGACCCTTCCCTGTTTCTCCTCGAGGGTCATCTTTTCGAAACCGGAAAAGAGATCATCCATCTGAGCCAGGAGTTCCTCGAGGCGGGCGGCATTCCCCGGGTGCATTACCCTCTGCCGGACCCTGTCCCGAAGATCGGCGATTTTTCTACGCAGGGGACCTTCCAGGTCCCGGACGATGGCCAGGTTCCGGAAGGCATTGCCGGCCGAGAACCGCAAGGGGTTTTCGATCTTCTCCAGCGCCTGTTTCAGGGTCTCCATGATTTGATGTCCCTTGCCGATCCTGCGGTGCAGACCTGCCGCATTCCGACCTCACCCGGCCGGACAGGAAATCCCGATGCATGCGGAACGTCCCGATATGGTTATCAAAGTTCCTCTCTTTTCTCAAGGGCCGAGTTGTCTGATGCACTCCGATTCATCACCCCTTCGGCACATGATCGCATTGACTTATTGGATGTTTTCGGATATGTTGCAACCGTTTTCCACCGAATGGTCACTATCTTATCCATTCTATCATTGATTTCCACACAACAGGAGCGCTCATGGGGGGGCATATTTCTTACAAGGACTCCGGGGTCGACATTGACAAAGGCAACCGGTTTGTCGACGTGATCAAGCCGCTCGTCAAGACGACCTTCCGAAAAGAAGTGATGGGCAGTCTCGGCGGCTTTGGCGGCCTTTTCCACCTCGACAAGATCAAGTACCGGGACCCCATCCTCGTCGCTTCGACGGACGGCGTAGGGACCAAGCTCAACGTCGCCCGGATGATGAAACGCTACAACACGATCGGCATCGACCTCGTCGCCATGTCCGTCAACGACGTGATCGTGCAGGGTGCGGAGCCTCTCTTTTTCCTTGACTACATCGCCTCCGGCGCCATCGACGTCGAAACGGGCAGGCAGCTGATCGAAGGCGTCGTGAAGGGCTGCAAGGATGCCGGATGCGCCCTGCTGGGCGGGGAGACGGCAGAGATGCCCGGGTTCTATGGCGAGGGGGACTACGAACTGGTGGGCTTTTGCGTCGGCATCGTTGAAGCGGACAAGCTGATCGACGGCTCCCGGGTGGGCATCGGCGACCGGATCATCGGTCTTGCCTCGAGCGGGATCCACAGCAACGGCCTGTCGCTTGCGCGAAAGGTCTTTTTCGACCGTTGCGGCCTGCAGGCGAACGACCCCGTGGAGGGCTTGCTCCTGCCGGTCGGCGAGGAACTTCTCACGCCCACGAGGATCTATGTCCGGAGCATCCTGAACCTCATCAAGAACTTCACCGTGAAGGGGCTTGTCCACATCACAGGCGGTGGCTTCACCGACAACATCCCGCGCATCCTGCCCGAGCGCTGCTCGGCCGTGATCCAGCGGGGAAGCTGGCCCGAGCTGCCGATCTTCCAGGCCATCCGGAAGCAGGGCCAGATCGAAGACGCCGAGATGTTCCGTGTATTCAACATGGGGATCGGCATGATGATCATCGTGGACAGCGAAGCCGCTCCGGAGATGATAGAACGGCTGGGCGCCCTGGGCGAGAAGGCCTATCTGATCGGCTCGATCGAGAAGCGCCAGAAGGATTCCCCGCCCGTGATGATTTCATGAGAAGGCATGCCGGGAGCCATTCATGTCCAAAATCGTAAACCTTGGCGTCCTCGTTTCGGGAAGCGGCTCCAACCTCCAGTCCATCATCGACAACATCGACAAGGGGATTCTGCCTGCCAGTATCCGGATCATCCTCAGCAACAACCCGGGAGCCTTTGCCCTCGAGAGGGCCCGGAAGCACGGCATTCCCTGCGCCGTGATCGAGCACGGGGGCTCCGGCAGCCGAGAGGAATACGACCGAAAACTCGTGGATGCCCTGAAGGCTCACGATGTAGAACTCGTCGTCCTTGCCGGTTTCATGAGGGTTCTCACGCCTTTTTTTCTCCGTGCCTTCCCCATGCGCGTCATGAACATTCACCCGGCCCTGCTGCCCTCCTTTCCCGGCACGCACGGCCAGAAGAAGGCCTTTGATTACGGCGTGAAGTTTTCCGGCTGCACCGTTCACTTCGCCGATGAGGGGGTCGATACGGGGCCCATCATCATCCAGGCCGTTGTACCCGTGTACGACACGGACACGGAGGAGACCCTTTCCCGGCGCATCCTGAAGGAAGAACACCGGATCTATCCGAAGGCGATCAAGCTCTACGCCGAGGGCAAACTGTGGGTCGAAGGGCGAAGGGTCCGCGTCCTGGATCACCCGCAGCCCGACGACAGCCCTTGGCACAATCCTCCCGTCTTTGACTTTTGAGTCCCACCCTCTCATGATCGCATTTGACAAGAAGGCCCTCTTTTTGGAAAATGGGCCAAGATGGAAGGAGCCCCGACCGGGGGCCAGGGATTTCAAACCATGTACGATGTGATCGTGATCGGCAGCGACCTCAGTTCTTTCATCGCCGCGCTGCTGTCCGCCCGATACGGCCGCAAAACCTTGCTGCTTTCCGAATGCGCGCTCGGTGACAGCCTCACCCTCTCGGGCTATACCTTCAACATTGATCCCTTCCCCTGGAGCGGTTTCGGAACCGGCCAGATCTTCATGAAGCTGTTCTCCGAGCTCAATATCCCGCTGCCGGACCCGGCGAAGATCTCCCCCCTGAACCCCGCCTTCCAGGTCGTCCTGCCGGAGCACCGGATCGATTTCTACATCGACCGGGATGCCCTCATCCACGACATCAGCCGGGAGTACCCGGACGAAGGCAGGCAGATCGAGAATCTCTACCATTCCGTCACCAGGACCTGTGAGCAGCTGGACAAGGCGATCCGGGAAGCTCTGGAATCGACGGACCGATCCTTCAAGGACCTGATGAAGAACTGGCTCGACATGCCCTTTTTCATGGGGGACGTCTGGCGACTGTCGCACAAGCTGCGCTCCCTCGACAGGCAGCCTTCGCTGGAAACGATCTTCGATTCGGGACTCACCCTGTTCTCGAACCAGCACGTCAACCACGACAAACCGCTGTCGTCGGCCTACCTTCTGTCGCTACCCTGGCGCGGGTTATACTATCATTTCGGCGGCAAGCATCTCCTGATCGGTCAGCTCCGGAAGCGCTTCGAGGACCTCCGGGGCGAGACCCTCACGGATTGCACCATCACGGCCATCCGTACGGGAGCCAAGATCGAGGTGGAGATCAAGCCGAAAGGCAAGCCGATCAGCGTCGTGGGACAGGAGCTGATCATCAGCGCAAAATCCCCGGCTCTGGCGATGCTCCTGTCGGAGGAAAAGAAACTTTCAAAGCTCGCGCGAAAATTTCGTAGGGTCGAGACGACACACTACCCCTTCACGCTGCACATGGGCGTCGACAACCGGGGGCTGCCGGACAGGATGAGCGAATACGTCATCTTCATTCCGGAGCGCTCCCGGGACACCGTTCGGGAAACGGGCCCCTTTCTGTTTCTGGAATCGAGTGTCGCCGACGACGCGGGGCTTGCACCCCGCGGGAAACGGACACTGACGGCAACAGCCCTTCTGTCCCGTTCCCCGCTGCACATGGAGGACGATGAGCTGAAGGCCACCGCCGAGGACATGATGCGGTCGCTAGAGGGATTTCTGCCCTTCCTGCGGGAAAGCATCGCCTGCATGGACGTGGATCGCTCCATCGAGATATCCCGGCAGTATCAGCAGGTCGTGAATCCCCGGTACCGTTTTCCGGGACCGCATCTTCCCTCTCTCGCAACACTCCCTCTCACCTCCCCGATGCGCAACGTCCGAATCACCGGTGGAATAACCTTTGCAGGACTTGGGTTCGAAGGGGAAGTCCTTGCAGGAATGAAGGCAGGCTACCTTGCAGCCGGGGATGCCGAACTATGAAAAAGGTCGCAGAAAATTTCGAAATCCAGAGCCTGGGGAAGTCAAAGATTCCGTCACCGCTCACGGTGGGTTACTTCAAGAGCGATGACGAGCGCGTTCTCTGTGACATCAACATCGGACTGCGCAAAGATCTTCCGTCCCTGCCCCTCAAGTCCATGTCGCTGGAAGTCGCCGGTCCCCGCCAGATGATCTACTTCGAGCCGCAGAAGGTCAAGGCGGCCGTTGTCTCCTGCGGGGGCCTGTGCCCGGGGATCAACGACGTGATTCGCGCCCTGGTCATGGAGCTCCATTTCCGTTATGGCGTCCGGAACATCATCGGCGTCAAGTACGGCCTCCAGGGCCTGATCCCGCGGTACGGTCACGACTTCCTCGAGCTCACACCGGAGGTCGTCAAGGACATTCAGGACCTGGGAGGCAGCATCCTCTCCTCGTCCAGGGGCAACCAGGACATCTCGGAGATGGTCGATGCCCTGGAGAGGATGAACATCAACCTCTTCTTCGTCATCGGCGGTGACGGCACCATGAAGGCGGCTCAACTCGTTACCGAGGCGATCGCACGTCGGAGGCTCAAGATCAGCGTGATCGGCATCCCCAAGACCATCGACAACGATCTGGTGCTCATCCAGAAGAGTTTCGGTTTCGACACGGCCATCTCGGAGGCCGTCAAGACGATCCAGTGCGCCCACGTGGAAGCCAAGGGCGCCCCCATGGGCATCGGTCTCGTGAAACTGATGGGACGCCAGTCGGGCCACATCGCCGCATCGGCTGCCCTTGCCCAGGGCGATGCGAATTTCGTCCTGATCCCCGAAGAGCCCTTCGATCTGGAAGGCAGCAACGGGTTTCTCCGCCATCTCGAACGACGGCTCGATGCCCGCAAGCACGCTGTCATCATCGTGGCCGAGGGCGCCGGGCAGAACCTCTTTGCCCGGAAAGGACCCGTAAAGCGGGACGCGTCGGGAAACATCCGGCTCAACGATATCGGCGTATTCCTGAAGGAGAAGATTGAGGAGCACTTCCGGAACAAGAAGCTGGAGATCAATCTGAAGTACCTCGACCCGAGCTACATCATCCGGAGCGTGCCGGCCAATGCCAGCGACAGCATCCTCTGCGGGGTCCTCGCCCAGTATGCCGTCCACGCGGGGATGGCCGGCAAGACGGGCATGCTCGTGGGCCTCGTCAACGACGCGTACGTCCATCTGCCCTTCCTGGCCGTCGCGTCACAGAGGAAGATGATCGACCCCAAGGGAAACATCTGGATGCTCGTCCTCGAGTCGACGGGACAGCCCCTCTCCATGAAGAACTAAAAAACACTTGCAATATTCTCAGGGTTAGTTTAGATAAGCGGACTGATTTCTTTTTGAGAGGTGTCTGTTATGGCCAGAGTCTGCGATGTATGTGGCAAGGGCCCGGTGGTCGGGAATAATGTCAGCCACGCCAACAATAAAACGAAACGGATCTGGTATCCCAACCTCCAGAAGCTCCAGGTCGTTGACGACAAGGGCTCCGTGAAACGGATGAAGGTCTGCACCCGCTGCCTGCGTTCGGGCTCCGTACGCAAGGCCTTATAGGCCCCCTTCAAACCCTGCTTTTGCGATCTCCGTGAGCGTTGCCGACAGGAACTCTTCCCCGTCGGCAACGCTTTCGATTCCCCTCAGCAGAAGATCCCGGACGCCGCTCCGCACCTGCTCCCCGGCAACTCCCCCGTAGAACTTGTGGAGGAAAAGATCCTCCCGGCCCTCGAGGCTCACCGACCGGCGCAGAATCTCCTTGCGATACGCAGCCATGCCCTGCACGACGGCGTCCCTCGCAAGCCTCTCCGGCAGCGAGTAGGCCCAGACCAGTGTGTCGGCCAGACTCTCGAACCGGTTTTCGAGGGTCCACTCCACGGCTTGAGAAAAAAGCTCCACGACCCCGGGGTAACGCCTCAACACCACCAGGTCCACGGCCATCTCGATGATCAGGTGCGACCGGTACAGCGCTTCGTCAAGGGGGAGCTCCCCATTGTGCCTCCCGTGCATCTCGATCATTTCAGCGGCAAGGGCTGCACCCTTGCGGTAGGCATAGCCGCCTGTGGCGTGATCGGAGCGGTCGTGGCCTCGCTGCGTGATGTGGCCATAATGCGACAGATCATCCACGAGAAGATGGAACTGGATGAAGCGCGCCTTCCCGTGGCCGGGCGGAACGGGCACGAGGCGCTCCAGCCGGTGGGTCATTTCGGGTGTGATGTCCCGATGGATGGGCAGGATGTCGGGAATCACGTTGTAGATAAGGATGTCAAGGTTATCCCGGCGGAGTCGGGCACCGGCATACTCCTTCAGCAGCCATGTGTGCGTGTTGAGCAGCATATCACTGAGGGCTCATCCGTTGCAGGAATCTCCGTCCACCCTTCACGGCTCCTTCCCGGACCCATCCTTCCAACCGGCAGTTTCCCGGAAAGGGATCGCCCCCTCCCGTGTCATGGCATCCAGGACGCTGTCGACATGACCTTCGAGACCGTCGGGAATCAAAACCATCACGACGGCGGCCTTCGGGTCGACGGTGGTCACCGTGGCGATCCCGTCATATCCCTCGATGATGAACTGGAAATAAGCAATGTGACGGGCGGGCAACCGGAAAAAACGTTTATGGCATGCGATCATGGGCCTAATCATCCGAAATGTCGTGATATCCGTAACATCGGCATCGCCAAATATCAAGGGGGAATAATTCTTCTCTTGACACACACCCCGGCACTGCTAATATAACTTTTGGCTCGACTGGCCTGACAAAACAACGAAGGCCGGCGATCAGGCCCCTTGGAAGAACATGTACCTATGCTGCCGATCACACGATGGAAACTGTCCGAAACGAAAGAAGAAATTCAGGCTCTGTTCGTTAAGGAATTCAAGCTCAGCCCGATCGTAGCCCAGATCCTCATCAACCGACAGATCACCGACCTCGAGACGGCCAACCGCTATCTGAACTCCTCTCTTCACGACCTGCACAGCCCGTATCTCATGAAGGATATGAAACAAGGGGTGGAGCGTCTCATCCGGGCTGTCCAGGGCGGCGAAAAGGTAGCCGTGTACGGGGATTACGACGCCGACGGCATCACCTCGCTGGCATGCCTGTACCGTTTTCTGCAGGGAATTCACCACCGTGTGATGTACTACATACCCGACCGGGTCAGTGAAGGCTATAGTCTGAACCGGACGGCCATCGACCGCTTGAAAGCACAGGACGTAAGCCTGATCGTCACCGTCGACTGCGGCGTATCGGACCGGGAGGAGATCGACTACGCCCGCTCGCTCGGCATCGACACGATCGTTCTCGACCATCACGAGGTCCCGCCTGCGCTCCCACGAGCCTCAGCCGTCATCAACCCCAACCGCAGCGACTGCTCGTTTCCCTTCAAGCAGCTCGCCGGCGTCGGCATTGTCTTCAATTTCCTGATCGCTCTGCGCGGGGGGTTGCGCAATATCGGTTTCTGGTCCAACCGTCCATACCCGAACCTGAAGGATTATCTCGACCTCGTAGCCCTGGGAACAATCGGCGACCTTTCGCCGCTGGTCGACGAAAACCGGATCTTCGCCCGGATCGGCCTCGAACTCATCAACGAGGACCGCAGGGTGGGCCTGAAGGCCCTGAGGGACACGGCAGGCCTGGGGAACACGGCCATCGACTCCGGGGTGGCCTCCTTCGCGCTGATTCCCCGGATCAATGCGGCCGGACGTGTCGGGACGCCCGATGAGGCCGTCCGGCTCCTGCTGACGGAAGACCCCGCCGAGGCGCAGCGCCTCGCCGCGCGGCTGGAGACGTGCAACCGGGAACGCCAACGCCTCGAAAAGACCATTTTCGACGAGATCATCGCCCGGATCCACTCCATGGGCGATACGAAAGACAAGGGGGCCCTCGTCCTCGCCTCCCCGGAATGGCACCCCGGCGTGATCGGGATCGTGGCCTCCCGGGTCGTCGACCGTTTCTACCGCCCCACGATCCTCATCAGCCTCAAGGACGGCATCGGCAAGGGATCGGGCAGAAGCATCGCCGAATTCAATCTGTACGAGGGACTCAAGATCTGCGATCCCCTGCTCATCTCGTACGGAGGCCATCGATACGCGGCGGGCATCTCCGTGAAGGAGAGCGACATCGAGAAGCTCAGCGAGGTACTCGGGGATCTCGTCAAGGAAGGGCTCGTCGTTCAGGAGTTGCTCCCGGAGACACACATTGACGCGCAGTGCAGCCTGAACCAGATCACCCACGAACTGGTCTCCCAGTTCGACCGGCTGGCCCCTTTCGGGACCCGGAACCCGGAACCGATTATCTGCACCCGCAACGTCCAGGTCTCATACCCCACCGTGGTGGGCAACAGGCACCTCAAGATGAGGGTTTATGGAGACGGAGTATCCTGCAGCTCCATCTGGTTCAACAAGGGGGATTACGCCCAGGATATCGAGGGAGTCAGGCTCGACATCGCCTTCACCCCGCAGATCAACTACTGGAACGGCTCCTCGAACATCCAGTTGAAAGTTCGCGATATCGCCGCCGCCTCGACACAGGACCGCTAGAATCATCCCTGCCTTTAGCCTTTAGCCTTTAGCCTTAGTGAGGTACTCCACTACGTGAACCATTCCGCGCACGAGCTGTGACATCTTGTCGAACCGCAGCGTTTCGATCGTGTCTTTTTCTCCGTGATAATTAGGGTTACGGTAGAAGGCCGTGTCGGTCACCATGACGGCCCGAAAGCCCATCTTCCAGAACGGCCCGTGATCGGACAGGCCGACACCGGGGATGAAGGGCAGTGCCACCAGATGCTCGACGGGAAGCGCCGAGCCGATCTTCAGGGCCTCGGACACTGCGAGCGTCAGTTCCCGGGAATGCACGTTTCCCACAACACCGATGAAGTTTCCCCGGTCGGGAAACAGCCGGTGCATGCCGGGTATCGGGAAGGCCTGGCTGCCCTCGGCATCATTGAAGTACCCCACCATTTCGAGACAGATCATCGCAACGACATTCTCACCCCGGTCCCGGGCCTGCGTGGCATAGACGTAACTGCCCATGGCGGGGGTCATGAAGGCGGGCGGCTCTTCGAGGACAAAGAAGATCATCCTCAGTGTCCGACCGGGCCGATACTCTTTCAGGTCGCGGCACAGTTCGAGCAGCACGGCCACGGCACTTGCGTTATCGTCGGCACCGGGCGTGCCGTAAACCGTGTCATAGTGGGCCCCGATGATGATCGTTTCTTCGCGATGGGATGTTCCCTCGAGAGTGACGACGATATTGTTGTACCGGTTTCCCTCGTGATCGTAGCCCTGAAGCGAAAACGGGATCCCCTCCCCCTCGAGAAACGTCCGGATGTATTGCTCGGCCTCCCGGATCTTTCCGTATTCCCGGATGCTTCGGGATCCAATGACCACGCTCAGGGCATGCACGTGGCCGTAAAGGGCCTTTTCGCTCGAGGCGGGGATGAAGCGCGGATCCGGGTGGTTGACCGAGGCGGTCATCTTGATTTTCACGACGGGGTAAGCGAGCGCCGCGGCAACTCCGAGCACCAGGATAAGGAGGGCATATAGCATTTTGCTTCTCATGGGCTGACCTTACTTGTTTTCAGCCGCGTCATTGTCGCACAGGCCATGGGCTATTTCAAGTCCGTCGGGTGATGCGAACCCTGCCGTCTGCCACAATTTTCACGGGATTGAAATAATCCGTTTCCGGCTCCTCTCCGATCTGCTATAATTTCGCATCGACCCACCGGTCAGAAAATCCCTTCAAGCATAAAAAGGAGTGGTCCGATGAAAAAGGAAGAGCGTCTCAATGCCCTCGAGGTAGCCCTGACCAACGAAACGAGAGAGCGGGAATTCTACCTCAAGAGCGCCGAGCGTTGCCGGAACAAACTCGGCAAATCGATGTTCAAGCAGATCGCCGATGACGAGCTCGAGCATTACGAACGGCTCAAGGAGATTCACGCCCGCTGGAAAAAGGAGCAGCAGTGGCCCGAATCGCTTCCCGTGAAAGTCAAGGGAACTGCCGTAAAGGACATCCTCAAGGACTTCCTCCTGAAGGCCGAAGCGTCCGCCCCCGGGAGCGACGACGACCTGAAGGCCGTCCAGACCGCACTGGACTTCGAGGCGAAGGGCGAGAAATTCTACGCCCAGCTCCGTGACGCATCAACGGACCCGAAAGAAAAGGCATTCTTCGAGATCCTTTCGAAAATGGAGAGGCAGCATTTCCTCTCGCTGAAGGACACGGAAGAGTATTTCATGGACCCCGCAGGGTGGTTCAGGAAGAAAGAGCATCACGGAGTTGACGGGGCATAAGGAGGTGTACATGGCAGCAAAATCCCTATCGGTCGGAACCAAGGTCAAGGATTTCACGCTCAAGGATCAGAACGGGCAGGACTTCAATCTTTCCGCATCCAAGGGGAAAAAAGTCCTTCTGTCCTTTCACCCCCTGGCCTGGACATCGATCTGCGCAAAGCAGATGCAGGCCCTCGAGAAGAATCTGAAGGGTTTTGAAAAGGCGGGAACCGTGGCCGTCGGCCTGAGCGTGGACAGCGTCCCCTGCAAGACCGCCTGGGCGAAATCGTTGAAGATCAAGAAAACGCAGCTTCTGGCCGATTTCTGGCCCCACGGGAAGGTCGCGTCATCCCTCGGCCTGTTCCGCAAGGAGGGTTTCTCGGAGCGGGCGAACATCCTCATCGATGAAAAAGGCAAGATCTCCTGGATCAAGGTCTATCCCATCCGGGAACTGCCCAACATCCGGGAAGTGCTGGCTGCCGTAAAGAAATAGGCTTCCGCAGGGATCCTCCCCTTTCAGGCTCCCTCTCCCTTGAGGGGAGAGCGGTGTCGTGAGCCTGTCGAACGGGGTCGGGGTGAGGGTGAATGATCCCCTTCCTCTATTTCCAGCTCCGCTCGTCGACGATCGGCTTGTAGCTCTCTCCGAGAGTCCCCTGCGGGATTTCCTCTACCCGGTCGATGCGGACCGTGCAGATCTCGGCAAAATGTTTCTCGAACGAGGCAAGGGAATCCTTGCCTCGTTTCGTTTCCGATGCGTCGATGCGGACTGTGAGGATGTCCCTGTTTTCCGATCGGCTCACGACGATCTGGAATTTCCAATCGGGGAAGCGCTCGCCGATTTTTTTCAGCTGGCTCGGCGCCACGAACATCCCCCGCACCTTGACGGCTTCCCCTACCCTGCCTGCCACCCCGGCCAGCCGCAACGATGTCCTCCCGCAGGGGCATCGCTCCGGGATCAACTTGGAGAGATCGCCCGTCGCGAAGCGGTAAAGAAAGAAGATGCCGTTGAAGCGCGTGACGACGACCTCCCCGAGTTTCCCCGGCGGCACGTCGCGCCCTGTTTCGGGGTCGAGGATCTCGACGAATACCTCCTCGCAGATGTGCCAGCCTTTTTTCTCGCGGCACTCGTAGGCCACGTCGCCCACCTCGGTCGCCCCGTACATCTGGTAGGTGTCGATCCCGTACCGGTTCTCGAATTCCTCTCTCAGGGACGGATGGAGGGGCTCCGCCGCAAACGAAGCCTTGCGCACAAGGAAATCCTTCTTGAAGTCATGACCCGTCTCCGCAGCCTTCTCGATGATCGCCTTGAGGAAACTCGGCGTCCCCGTGTATCCCGTCACCTTGAGATCACGGATGAGCTGGACTTGGATGGCCGTGCTCGATGCGCCCGACGGGACAACCGTAGCCCCCACGCGCCTCAGTCCGCTGTGAAACGTGAGTCCCGCCGCAACGAGATGGTAGGAGAAGGCATTCACGACAACATCCCCCGGTCCGAACCCCGCCGCACGGTAGGCCCTGGCCCAGATGGGGTCCGACTCCGAAAGGTGCGGTTCGTAAACAGGCCCCGGAGAGGTGAAGATCCGGTCGATTGCGGAATCGGGGTTGCCCAACCCCGCATAGGGCGGGTCATCGATCTCCATCTTGACGAGCTTTTCCCGCGAGATGACGGGAAGCATCTTCAATATTTCATAGGCATTTCGTTTCGCAGGCCTGATCCCGAGGGCTTCGAACTGTTTCCGGATCAGCGGCGATTTCCTCACGGCCAGCCGCATCATGGCCGCCAGTTCCCCCGCCTGATCCTCCCGTCGTTCCTCGGGTTTCCTGGTCTCTTTCTTATCGAAATACGGGCTCCCTTTTCTAGACGCCATGGCCTCCCCCATTTCTGTAGTCCTTTTTCTTCCCCTGTACCCTGAACCCTGTTCTCACAGCCATCTTTTCCGGCGCTTATACGCTTTCACATCCCGGTAGGATTTCGTCCCTGCGGCGCCCATGCCCAGGTAGAATTCCTTCACGTCGGGATTCTCGCGTAGTTCCTCGGCCCGGCCCTCCATGACGATCTTCCCATTTTCCATGACGTACCCGTAGGTGGCAATCTGCAGGGCCATGTTGGCGTTCTGCTCCACGAGGACGATCGTCGTGCCGTCCTCCCGGTTGATCCGTTCGATGATCTGGAAGATCTCCAGGACGATGAGCGGTGCGAGCCCCAGTGACGGCTCATCGAGGAGCAGAAGCTTCGGGTGGGCCATGAGGGCCCGACCGATGACGAGCATCTGCATCTCCCCGCCGCTGCAGTAGCCGGCAAGCGTCTTGCGACGTTTCGTGAGGGCGGGGAAGTATTGATAGACCTTTTCCAGATCCTGCTTGTAGGGCTTTCCCCACCGCGTCGCCGTTCCCACCCGGAGGTTCTCCTCGATGGTTAGGTATTTGAAGGGCTGTCGGCCTTCCAGGACCTGGATGATCCCGGCCCTCGTAATCGTTTCCGGTGAATGGTTGTGGATCGGTTTGCCGTCGAACAGGACGCTTCCCTCGGTGACCTCGCCGTTTTCCGGTTTCAGAAGCCCTGATATCGCCTTCAGCGTTGTCGTCTTCCCTGCTCCGTTGCTCCCCAGCAGCGAGACGACCTGTCCGGGCTCTACGGTAAGTGATACGCCCTTCAGGACCTGAATCACGTCGGAATAGACGACGCTGATATTGTTGATGACTAACAGCTTGTTCTCACTCATTCCCTTGACCCTTTGCCCTGTAACCTGGCCCCTAGTAGGAGAAAGGCCATAGCTTGAAGTTCGAGCGGATGATCCTCCACACCTCTGCAAGCCCTCTCGGCTCAAACAAAATAAACAGAACAATGGCCAGGCCGAAGACGAACTCCCTCAGCGGCGCCATTGTCAGCTCCACCCCTGCGAGTCCCCCCATGTTCATGATCGTGTCCGTAACCCAGCGGAGGCCCTCGTTGAGCAGGGTGATGAATATGGTTCCGAAAATGGCCCCGGGGATACTCCCCAGACCCCCGATAATGATCATGGCGATATATTCGACGGACAGTCCCAGCGTGAAAGGCTCTGCCGTGATGCTGATCATGTAGTAGGCCGACAGGGCCCCGGCAACGCCGGCGTAGAAGGAACTCACGGCGAAGGAGAGAAGTTTGTATCGGAATATGGGGATCCCCATCCCTTCGGCTGCCTGATCGTTGTCGCGGATGGCCACAAAGGCGCGCCCGTAGCGCGTACGCATGAGGTTTACCGCACCGAAGACCATGACGACCACCGACGCGTAGATCACATAGAAAAAGCTCATGTCCCCCACAATCGCAACCCCAAAGAGCGACGGGGCGGGTAGCGTGATCCCCATGGTGCCGCCGGTTACGCTTTCCCAGTGCACGAGCACATATTCAATGATGAACTGTCCGGCCAGTGTCGCAATGGTCAGGTAGAGCCCTTTCAAGCGTCCCGAGGGGATCCCGAAGACCATGCCGACGACGGCCGTGACGAGGCCCGCCAGCGGAATGACGGCAAGGAATGGAACATCGTACGTTACGGCGAGAATACCCGCCGAGTAAGCGCCGACTCCGAAGAAAGCGCCGTGTCCAAGCGAGATCAATCCCGTGTAGCCCACAAGGATGTTGAGACCGAGGGCTGCAATGGCCGCGATCCCGATGAGGTTCACAACGTAGAGGAAATAGGGTGTGGCAATCCACGGCAAGACGGCAAAGAGAAGCACCAGACCCACCGCGGCCCAGAGTCTCCCAAAGTCCGTCTCGAAGACGTCCAGCTCCTCCCGGTATTGAACCTTGAAATTCCCGCAGGGGCGAAAACGAAGGGTCTTCATTTTTTCACTTCTCTCCATCACAGTTTCTTGCCAGACTGGTTTAATGCCTCAATGCGCGGCGCTCTGAATAGATGGAAGTTAAGAAGCTATGAAGTTCGGAGAAGCCGGAAGCATCTGATTGGCATTCAGCCCGTCCAAGCTTCTCAACTTCCAAACTTCTCAACTTCTCTCTTGCCGCAGAATGCGCCCCCGGGCACCAGCCGGCTAGACCCTTTCTATTTCAACCAGTCCGAAGAGGCCGTACGGCTTCACCAGCAGGATGAAGACCAGCGTGATGTAGGGCACGACGTCCCGCAGCGATGGGGAGAGATAACCGCCCGTAAACGTCTCCAGCAGGCCGATGATGAGCCCCCCGATGATGGCCCCGCCGATCGAGTCGAGGCCCCCCAGGATGACGACAGGAAAGACCTTCAGGCCTATCGAGGAGAGTTCGTGGACGTTGATGCCGTTGATGATCCCCAGCACGATCCCGCTGATGCCTGCCACGAGGGCCGCTATGGCCCAGGAAAGCGCAAAGACGCGCCGCACGTGCACCCCCAGGGACAGTGCCGCCGTCTGGTTATCCGCGACGGATCGCATGTAGATGCCCTGGGACGAGAACTTGAAGAACAGACCGAACATGAGCAGAAACAGGCTGCCGATGATGACTGCCGCCACGTAAACGGGCGGCACCTGGACGATGCCCCAGCTGATGCCCAGCCCCTCGGGCAGGAAGTCCGGGTAGGTGTAAAGGTTTCCGCCCCAGACGAGCAGCATCCCTCCCTTGAACATGGCGGCAAGCCCTACGGTGAGCATGATCACCTGGATCAGCGGCTCTCCGATGAGAGGCCGCAGGAAGATACGCTCGATGACAAAGCCCAGGACGAAGGTCCCCGCCAGGGTCACGATAAATCCAAGCCAGATGGGAAGCTGTGCCCAGGTCACGAGCGCCAGGAACAGGAAGGCTCCGAAGGCAAGGACCTCGCCATGGGCAAAGTTGAGCACGCTCGAGGACTTGAAGATCATCACGAATCCCATGGCGGAAAGTCCGTAGAGAAATCCGATACTGATCCCGTTGATGAGAAGCTGTATGAAGAAGTCCATGTTGCACCGTCCCGATGGTTTGATTCCGTTGTGAAGCTCTCTCCTGCCAACCCTTTTCGAAAGGGGGATGAAGCACCTCAGGGCCGCGATTTACACGTCGATGATGCGGACCGTTGTCTCGATCTTTCCCACCTGTCCGTCGCGGTAGCGGACGGTGCTCTTGACCTCCAGTTCCTTGAGGTTGCGGTACATGGCCTCGATGAGATTGAGGTACAAACCGTAGACGAATCGCCGGCGGACCTTCCCCGTTCTCGTCAGCTCCTCGTCGTCGGCGTCGAGGAGCTTGTACAGGAGGATGAACCTGCGGATCTTCATGTAATCGGGGAGCTGATGGTTCACGGAGCGGATTTCGCCCAGGATGAGTTCCTCCACCTTCGGCTGCTGCGAGAGGTCCGTGTAGGTCGTGTAGGGGATCATCCTCTCTTCGGCCCAGTTGCCCACATTGCCCATGTCGATGTTGATGAAGGACGTGATGTAGGGCCTCCCCTCGCCGAAGGTGACCGCCTCCTTGATGTAGGGGCTGAACTTGAGCCGCGTCTCGATGAAATCGGGAGAGAAGGCGGCCCCGGTCTTGTTCCGGATGATCTCCTCCTTGCGGCCGATGATAACGAGGTGTCCGTCGGGGTCCAGATACCCTGCGTCTCCCGTTCGCAGCCAGCCGTCGCGAAAGGCATCCTCGGAGGCCTTGAAGTCGTTGTAATACCCTGCGAAATTGGAAGGGCTCTTCACGAGGACCTCCTGGTCCTCGGCAATCCGGACCTCCGTTTCCGGGAGGGCCTTGCCCACCGTCTCGGGCTTCACCTCGTTGTCGGGCTGCACCTGGAAGATGCCGCCCGCCTCGGTGAGACCGTAGCACTGTTTCAAATTGAGTCCGCAGGAGCGGAAGAAGCGGATGACCTCGGGGCTGATCGGGTGTCCCCCCGTGTAGGCGCTCTTCATGCCGAGACAGCCGATACGGTCCATGAGGGGCCTGAACACGACGGAGGACGCCACACTGTGCATGGCGCGAAGCGCAGGCGAAAGGTGCTCTTTCTTCGCCTCCCTGTCCACGGCCATCTGTCCGATCCGCTCGGCCAGATGGAAAAGCTTGCGCTTCACGATGCCCGCATCGGCCATCTTGACCCGGATCTTCGAGGCCAGGTCTTCCCAGAATCTCGATGAAGAGACGATGACGTCGGGCCCGATCTCCCGGAAATCCGTTTCTATCGTTTCGGCCGTTTCGGGGAAATTCATCGTGAGCCCGCCGGTGAGCGTGATGCCCGCTCCCCACACCTGGTCGACGATCCAGGCCGGCGGGGTGATGGAGAGCCAGTTGGAGCCGATCCCGACAGGCGCCGTCGTGAGCCACTTGCGCGCCATGGCCGTGAAATTGCGGTGGGTGAGCATGGCGAGTTTTGGCAGACCCGTCGTCCCCGAGGTCTGGATCATGACGGCCACGTCATCGGGCCGTCCCCGCCACAGCTCCGCGGGGAAGAGTTGCGGCTTTTCCCGTTCCAGCACGTCGCCCCGATCCAGCAGCTCCCGAAAACTCACGAGCCAGGGATCGCTGCGATAATTGCGCATCCCCGTTGGGTCTATGTAGACGACGGTTTTGACGAAGCCCAGCCTCGATCGGGTCTCGAGCAGCTTGTCGACCTGTTCCTGGTCCTGGACGACGACCACGGTGGCTTGGAAACGCTTCAGGGCCTCGGCCAGCTCATCGGCTATGGAGGAGGTGAAGAGGTTGACCGTGACGCAGCCTACGGCCTGTGCGCCCAGTTCGCTGAAGAGCCACTCGGGGTGGTTGTTCGTCACGAGGGCGACGTTCTCCCTGCGCCGGATGCCGAGCCCGAGAAGACCCAGCGACGTGCGCCGCACGTATCCGAAGTAATCCTCCCAGTTGATGGTCTGCCAGATCCCGTAGGCCTTCTCGCGGATCGCCGTGTGGGCGGCCCCCAGGCGCTTTGCCTGCTCGCTCAGGATCTGCGGCAGGGTGTACTTGCCGTAGGCCTCCAGGATCGCGTCGTCGAGCCTCTCCGGTCGGCCGTTGCCGTTGATTCGCTCGCTGATCCGGGCGATGGTCATCGGCCACCTCCCGCCCCGTCCGCCCCGGCTGACTCCTCCGACCGATCCCCCAGGTAGGCCCGGACGACGTCGGGGTTTCCCTGGATCTCGCCGGGGGTGCCCTCGGCGAGCTTCTCGCCGAAGTTGAGAACCATGATCCGGCTGGAGATGCTCATGACGATCGACATGTCGTGCTCCACGAGAATCATTGTCTGACCCCAGGACTCGGAAAGCTCGAGGAGGAACCGCACCATGTCCTCCTTCTCCTCCAGGTTCATCCCGGCGAAGGGTTCATCGAGGATGAGAAGCTTGGGCTCCAGGGCAAGTGCCCGGCCCAGTTCGACCCGCTTGCGCATCCCGTAGGGGAGCGATCCCACGAGCTTCTTGCGGATCGACTGGATCTCCAGAAAATCGATGATTTCCTCGATGATGCGCCTCTGGCGGATCTCCTCGCCTTTCGCCTTGCCCGAGAAAAGCGACGCCGCGACAAGGCCGTAACGGCAGTGAAGGTGGCGGGCCAGCAACAGGTTCGCCAAAACCGTCATCCCCGGGAAGAGCTCGATGTTCTGGAAGGTCCTGCCGATCCCGTGCTCGATGTGCCGGTGCGTCGGGAGATTTGAGATGTCCTTCCCGTTGAAGAGGATTCTGCCCTCCTGCGCCTTGTAGTACCCAGTGATGCAGTTCAGCAGGCTTGTCTTCCCCGCCCCGTTGGGGCCGATGATGGAGACGAGCTCGCCGGTCAGGACGTTCATACTCACGTTTCCGACTGCCGTGATGCCGCCGAAGCGGAGCGTCAGGCGCTCCACGACGAGCTCCGCCTTGCGGTCTTCCGGCGCTCTGTCGGCAAAGATGACGGGTTCGCCCCGATAGGCCTTCATGTCGCAGCTCCTACTTCAGGTGGCGGATCTTTTCTTTTCCCGGTGTGTAGAAGTCCGTCAGCGGTTTGAAGTTCCCGTTCTCCTGGACCTGGACGATCCGGCCCCGGAAGGAGCCTTCATGGTTGGTCTTCGTGTAGGTCACGGCAGGAACGAGGCCGCCGAAATCCTCGTTCGTGAAAGATTCCATGGCCCTGTTGAGGGTCTCGCGGTCCACCTTGCCGTATTTCTCCTGGGCACGCAGGGCCGCACGCTCCATGATCATCGCAACAACGACCCCTTCCCAGTAGGCGGCGTCGAACCGGCTCACGGTCTTGTACTTCGCCCAGAGTGTCTTCAGCGTCTCGATCCCTGCGCCCTTGTCGCCGGGCAGTCCGCCGGGGAACTGCATCTTCAACCGGTCACGGATGATGCCCTTTCCCAGCTTGAAGAAGTCGGGGTCGGTGGAGGTCCAGGTGCCGAAGAACTGAGGGTTGTACTGGACGCGGTCTGCGCTCTTGAAGGTTGTGACGATCGTCGCCGGGAGCATCTGCATGAAGACGTACTCGGCGCCGCTTTTTTTCAGGCGCAGCAGCTCCGTCGTCAGGTCCACCGTCTTGGGGGGGAACTCCTCGATGGCCACGAGGTTGATGTTGTTCGCCTTGGCATATTCCTGGCTGGGTTTGTGGATGGAGCGCCCGTAGGCATTGTTGTAGGTGAGAAGCCCGACCTTGGGTGGCTCCTTTCCCTTGTGGACGGACTTGATGTACTCGAGGACGGCGGCACAGTCGAGCCGATAGCTCCCGAAGGGCAGGTACATGTAGTCGACGGGCTTTTCCAGGAGCTCCCAGCTCGTCGAGTAATTGATCGTGGGGATCTTGTAGCCCTGGATGAGCGGCTTTGCCGCAAGCCCCTCGCCCGCTCCCCAGGTGGCGATCATGTCCACCTTGTCCTGGATCGCGAATTTCTTGACGGCCGCAACGGCCTCGGGTACCTTGTACCCCGTGTCGACGAGGACCAGCACGATCGGCCGGCCTTTGACGCCGCCCTTGACATCGTTGACGTAGCGAAGATAATCCTGTGTGCCCTTGGCGTGATACTGCCCCCACGTGGAGGCGGGTCCCGTCAGATTGATGGCGGCCCCGATCTTGATCGGCTCTGCCGCCGTGGCTGAAACGGGCAGCACCCAGAGAGCGACTGCCAGAATCCCTGCGATGGCTTTCGAGATTGAACCCTGCATCGTGCTTTCCTCCCTGTGAAAATAAAAAAAGGCCGTGATCGTCACGGCCTTGCAGACAAAAAAAGACCGTGGACAGCTTCGGTCTGCCCACGGCCCGGAATCTCATTGAAGTCGGGCGCTAAGGGCAGACCTCCCTAAAAAAGCCGAAAAAGCTAAAAAAAGCGAAAAAGCTGTCCACGTTGGTATCCCTGTACATGATATGCCTCTTGATGTGCCCTTGTAACCGATCACGATATCGCCTGTCAACTTATTTTTTCCGCCGTCTCCGGGGAATGGGGGCGGCCCTGTGCGGGTCTTTCGCTTCAGCGCAAGCGGGCAGCGATTGTCTGGAGTCACAAACTGTGATAGATATAACCGCTATCTCGGGAGTGATCATGAACGTTTCAATCTTCAGGGAATATGATGTCAGGGGCCTGGTCGAAAAAGACCTGACGCCCGATCTCGTCGTGAAACTCGGCCGGGCCGTAGGCACCTATGCCGCGATCCACGGCGTCACGGCGATGACCCTCGGCCGCGACTGCCGCCTCAGCTCCGGTTCTCTCAGCGAGGCGATGAAGAAAGGGCTGCTATCCACCGGTCTGGATGTCATCGACATCGGCACCTGCGCCACGCCGATCCTGTACTTCTCCGTGCGCCATCTCAAAACGGGGGGCGGCGTCATGGTGACGGGAAGCCACAACCCGCCGGAGTTCAACGGGTTCAAGATCTGCGTGGGTCCCGACACGATCTACGGAGGCGAGATCCAGAAGCTGCGTGAAATCATCGAGAGTGGGGCATTCCGGTCAGGCAGCGGGAGGGCTTCAAACGTCGACATCACCGTGGCCTACCTCGACTACATCCATGCGAACGTGAAGGTCCGGCCCGGGCTCCGGGTCGTCCTCGACGGCGGAAACGGCGTAGGCGGCTACTTCGCCGCGCCCCTCTTCGAACGTTTCGGCTGCGATCTGACCTGCCTCTACGAGGAAATGGACGGCCGCTTTCCCAACCACCACCCGGACCCGACGGTTCCCGAGAACCTCCGGGATCTCATCACTCAGGTGAGACAGAAGAAAGCCGATGTCGGGATCGCCTTCGACGGAGATGCCGACCGGATCGGGGTCGTCACCGACGAGGGCGAGATCCTCTGGGGCGACGAGCTTCTGCTTCTCTTCTCGCGGTTCATCCTGAAGGAGAAGCCCGGCGCGGCGATCATCGGCGAGGTGAAATGCTCCCAGCGCCTCTACGACGACATTGCCGCCCACGGCGGAAAGCCCATCATGTGGAAGGCGGGCCACTCGCTCATCAAGGGGAAGATGAAGGAGGAAAAGGCGGTACTGGCCGGCGAGATGAGCGGCCATCTCTTCTTCGCCGATCGCTACTTCGGCTACGATGACGCCATCTATGCCGCGGCGCGCCTCCTCGAGATCCTCTCCGAGACGGGGCAAAAACTGAGCGACATCCTCGCCGACGTGCCCCGTACGGTCACGACGCCGGAGATCCGCATCGACTGCCCCGACGAGATAAAATTCGACGTGGTGCGCGATGTGACGGAGATTTTCCGAAGGGACTACCGCATCATCGATACCGACGGAGTGCGAATCCTGTTCCCCGAGGGCTGGGGCCTGATTCGCGCCTCGAACACACAGCCCGTGCTGGTGCTTCGTTTCGAATCCTCGACGAAGCAAGACCTCGCCTCGATCCGAACACTCGTGGAAAAGGAACTGAGTCGGGTCGTTTCCCGCTACCGTTCGAAGCCATCAAGGTGAACCGATGACCCGACAAACGGCATTTGCGCTTGTTATCGCTCTCCTGCTGTTCCTTCCGGCGGCCATGATCCTGATCTGCGATCCCGCGGAAGCGCAGGGCCCGGAAGCTGCGCCGAAGTTCAAGAAGATCCTCGTGGGCAAAACCCCTCTGCGTGTCGAGGTGGTCGACACGCTGGAGAAGCAGGAACGGGGGCTCATGTTCCGTCAGTCCCTGCCCGAAAACGAAGGCATGCTGTTCGTCTACCGGGAACCCCAGGAACTCGCCTTCTGGATGCGCAATACCTTCATTCCGCTGGATATCGTATTCGTGGGCGCAGACGGCATCATCCTCAACATCCATCAGGCCAGGCCGCTGGATGAAAGTGTCCTCTACCGCTCGGCCGGGACAGCAAAATACGTCATCGAGACCAACCAGGGATGGTTTTCCCGGCATGGCATCCGTCCGGGCGACCGGGTTACTTTCGGCCGTTGAGACCGGTGGCGGGCGCAAGCGGCAAGCCCGAATGAGCTGATTCGCAGAAAAAAGGGGGTGCCGGTTATCGGCAACCCCTTTTTCATTGCGATCACAAAAAGCCACGCTCTTTTCTTCCGAACGGGTTATTCCTTTTTTGTTTTCTTCGGTTCCTTTTTCTCAGCCGGCAATCGGGACTTCCAGAGCGCAAAAAAGGATTGGGCCTGCTCCGTAACGAAGGCAGACCACTCCTTCATGAATCGATCGGAGATCTCGGAGACATCGCTCATGGCTGCCCCGGGTTTCTCCCCTTCCCCCATGGCGGATTTGCAGGCATCTCCCATCTTCTGCATGCTTTCCAGCCAGGTTTGCCATACCTTCGAATACCCCTCAAACCAGTTCTTTGAAAAATTCACGAATTCATCCGGCGCAGTCGTTGGGGCCGAACCGGGAGGCACCGCGGTGAACATCTTCTGCCATCTGGCGAAGGCGTCCTCCCAGGTTTCCCTTCCGGGAACCTGCCCCGCACCGAACATCTTGAAAGGCTGTGTGTACATTTCAAACAGATCATTGTAGGAGCCGCTGAAGGCTTCCGTCCATTTTTTCAGCATGTCTTCGGGCTTCTCCCTCGACGAGCCCTCGGTGACATCCGTCCAGGCCTTGCTCATCTTGTTGTACATGGCCATCCCCTTGGACATCATGTCGAAAGAGTCCTTGGACCACCGGGCATAAATATCCGCCACGGGTTTCACGTTGTCCGACATGTCACTCGCCATAAAAACACCTCCCTGTGAATTCATCACCCAGCGCTCAGGTGGAAATCGATTGCAGACCCGCCACAGGCGGGACCGCGCGTTTCAGTGATTTTGCTTTTCCCGGGGTTTACGTTGTTGTTGGGGAAGAGACGCTTCGCAACGATCCCTGCCGCTTGGGATTGCCGCCGCAGGATACGAGAACTCTCGGATAGCCGTGATTCAATAACGTAAGATAACTACGAAATATTTTCCTTTTAGTCAACAAAAAAGACCTCTACACAAGGTTGCCGGGCTTCATATCCCGACGCTTCATGAATAGAAAAACAGGGTCGCGGCTGTGCCGCAGTCCTGTTTCGATCTTGCAGGGGCGGCAGGATTGAACCTGCTGTTCAGACCCTGGGCCTTTCCGGCGGGAGAAAGTCGAGAGAAAACCCGTCAATCGGCGCTCTTGCTATTTTGGACCGCCATAATATCTTTCGCCTTTGGCTCTCAGATCCTTATAGCGAAGTTCGAGGCTGATGTTCGATGGATCCTTTGTCAGGTCCCACAGGGCTATCTCCATACCCAAATCGCTCACCGCGTAACCGACCACTGCATTCTCCCGAATGATTTCCCGGATGATGAGCTTGCTTGCCCGGCTGTAAAATTTTGCTTTAACAACCCGGTCATGATCCGCAAACACCTCGTTCAGGGAGAGCTTTCCAATGGTCTCCAGCTGCGGCCCGTTGAAGCTGACGCTGACACCGTCCTTGTATAGGAAATACCCAATGACGCGCTCGTCCGGCTGCCCTCCGAAGGTTTCGAACCGGACGGTGTTGAACTTCTCGTTTCCGGCACTGCTTTTCAAGGTTTGGTCGGTCGGCAGCTGCTTCGCTTTTAAAGGGGAAGCAGCAAAAGCCACAACGGACATGACCAGAACAGTTGAAACGATAAGAAACGCCGCCAATGTTGCATGTATGATTTGATCTGTTACTTGATTCGCCATGGCCTGTACTCCTTTCAACCTCAAATTGTTCAGCTTGGGAGTCAAATCGACAGCGTACTGCATTGAGCCGGACCGGCTCGTGAGGACCGCCTGGATCATCATTTTAATCGCCTGAGGCAGGAAAGTAAAACTTGATTTCAAGTTACAAAGCACGAAAGAGGCAGTCAAGCCCGAAACGATCCGGCACGTTTGCCCTTTATGGGTGATCAATACGGCGGCAAATCGCGCAGCCGCCATCGAATGTCGTCCTCACATGACGTTGACGATAATGCTTCCCATGATCGTGAGAAATACATTGGCAAATGCGAAAGGAGCGGCGAATCCGAGGGCCGGTGTTGTGCTCTCGGCATCCTCCTCCAGTGCTGTCATCGCCTGCGGGATGACCCGGGCACCCGTCAGGGCCCCCAGCAACAGGACCGGGTTCATCTTGAGGATGTACCTGCCGAACAGCATCCCTGAGACGATGGGAACCAGGGCCAGCACAATCCCTGCGATGAAGATGGACATGCCTGTGGTCTCCAGCGCCTGGACGGCAGCTTTTCCCGACGCCAGCCCGACACAGGCAACGAAAAGACTCAGGCCCAGGTCATTCAGGAGCCATTGCCCGCCGTCCGGTATCTGGCCGAAAGTCGGATGCAGCGACCGCATCCAGCCGAAAATGAGACCGGCCACCAGTACGCCGCCTCCCGTCCCGAGCGTCAGGGGAATTCCCGCAATCGGAATGACGATCATGCCTGCGAGAGTTCCCAGGACACAACCAATCCCGACCATTACGAGGTCGGTAACCGCTGTAGGACGCTCGGGATATCCCATTTTCTGCGCGGCTCGTTCGACATCGGCCTTTGAACCGACAAGATGCAGGATATCGTGTTTGTTGATCACGGTATCCGCCAGAAGCGGGATCTCATGTCCCTGCCGGGTCATCCGGGTCACGAAGATGCCGTGAGCCCCCTCGGTTCTCCCCATCTCGCCCAGCGTCCTGTTGACCACCGCCGGGTTGAGTACACAGACATCCAGGGATTCGCCGATCATGTCAACAACGACGGAGACATCGATCTCGTGCCCGATGATTTCCGTGGCGCAGACCAGGCCCACATGCTTTCCTCCAAGCACCAGGACGTCATGGGGCTCGACAATGGTGTCCCGGGCACATTCCAATAATCTCTCCGCACGCTTGATGTGATAGACGGCGACCCGGGCCGGGAAACATTTTTCGATCTCCGTGACCGTCTTTCCTGCGATCTGGCCGTTTGTCGCTTCGTAAGCCCGCAGTTCGACCTGTCTTGACCATGAAAAGAGCTCCGTGCTCTTGAGCTCCGCCCCTCCGCCCATATCCGCTTCCAGCTTCCGGGCCTCTTCCTTGAGGTTGATCCTCATCAGACCCGGCAGCAGTTTGAATAACAGGATCACGCCCACGACGCCGAACAGATAGGTGATCGCGTAGGCCACGGCAATGTTGTTGTACAGGACCTTCTTCTCCGCCACAGAGATCACCAGCTGGTCGACCGCCCCGTCGGCCGTGCCGATCACCGCCGACTGCGTCATGGCCCCGGCAAAAAGGCCGGCCGTCGTACCCTTGTCAAAATGAAGCGCCTTCCCCAGAGCGACCGCCGTTGCCAGCCCGACAATCGCCACGACGATCGAGATTACGAGATAATTCAGACCCTCTTTGCGCAGAGCCCCGAAAAACTGCGGCCCCACCTGGTAGCCGATACAGAAGGCGAAGAGCGCGAAGGCGATGCTCTTCAGGATAGGCGGCACATCGATCGTGAACTGTCCCAGAACCATGGCAACGAGAAGCACGGAGGCCGTTGTGCCGATGCCAAACCCCTTGATCTTGATTTTCCCGATGAGGTAACCAATGGCCAATGATAAAAAGACCAGCACTTCCGGGTTTGCCTGCACAATCGCCATGATCTCTCGAGCCATAATCCCTCCGAAGCAAAAGATCGGACAACTTTATCCGGGTGTTCTCTGGCTGCGCGAGCCTTATCAGGCCTGGCCCCTGCGAGGAGATTTGCCTTGAAGAATGTGAACCACGGTGGAGTCCACCAGGCCCATGCCTTCAAAGGATAACCTGCTCAGGTTGCGGATCGATTCCTCCGCCGAACTTCCGATGATCCCGTCATCCGTGGAGATGCCGTAACCGGCCAGGGCCATGAAAGCAGAGCGCATGGCCGTATCGGCGCCGGTCACGATCTTCATGGAACATCCCAGCTTGGCCCCGTCGCAGATGATCCCGGAGAGGTCCGCGATGATGTTGTCGACGGCGAAGGTGATTTTTTCCGTATCGATACCGGTATGCTGATACACGATGGCCGTGGCCGCGGCGATACTCGCGGCAATCGCACAACCGCAGATGACCGACAGTTCACCCGTGAAGCACTTGATATAGGAATTCACCGCATGGCTGATGGCAACGCTCTCCTGGATCAGGGGCAGTTCGACCGCCCGATCCCGTCCTACCAGGTATGGCAGAAGAATGGTGAGGACACCCTGGTTGCCGGACCCACCGCTTGTCATCACCGGTTCCGGAAGGCCGCCCATGCGCGCGTCGAGAGCGGAGGCCACCCGCTGTTTGACGCGGTAGAACAGATCGTCCGCCATCAGACCCTGTCTCATCATCTGCTGCAGCTGGTAGGCATTCCTTCTCAGATCGACGCCTTTCTCGGATATGGCCAGGTTCATGTCGATGCCGCGCTGGATATACGATCGCGAGTCATCGTCCAGCCTGATGACCTCGCTCAGGACCTCCGCCAACTTCATCGACCGCATCCTGTCGCGGTAATCGGCCTTCTTGCTGCCGGCGTGGGGATGGGTGTCGAGGATGGATCGGCCGTCTTTCTCCAGAAAGGTGATGTTCGTATGCCCTTCCGATACGATGCAATGGACCCGCGATCCGCCGCCTTCGGCCATCACTTCGATATGGAAGCCCTTCTCATCTTCTTTGCACTGATAATTCAGACGGCCCCCGTCGATGAGCCCCTTTGCTTTTCCGAGGATCTCCGGGGTGACGGTTTTCAAAATCTCCAGACGCAAAGCCGGCTGAGCGATGACGGCGCCCATCGCCGCTGCGATGACATTCCCTTTTTGCCCCTGGCTGTTCGGAATGGTGACCGCCGCACCGTTTTTGTACGTGCCGGAGTCGACGGTCAGCTCGAGCTTCTCCACTGGGGCATTCAGCCGCTCCACAGCGGCGGCGCACGTGTAGGCGCAGGCGATCGGCTCCGTGCACCCGATCGCGGGAAACACCTCATGGGCGAATATTTCCTTGATAAGATCCATCGTGGTCTCCTTGATCAGACTCATAAGATAGAGGGAAAAGGGTTTATTTGAAATGACACCGGCGCCGCATTTTCAGTTTCACGGATGTGCCGGTTCGCAATGCACGCCCACCTCCTTGCATACCCGCAACACGGCATTCATCACCAGCGAGTGGTCCCCGTCGACGATGTCCCTGTCGATACGATCAGCAGCTGGCAGAGATGATCTTCAAGCGGACTGATCTGAATTCCCGCAACCCGTTTGCCGTCGCTGAACTCGATGGTGTGGTCCCTTTCGTCCTTCCGTGTGATCCGCCAAGCCTTTTGGGCCTGAAACATATCGACGGCCTTGCTGTAGACCTTGTCCGCTCGGGCTTCGAGCAGGACCGTGGCGACATCATAGGCGGACTGCTGGCTGCTCGTCGCTTCGCTGGTCATCTGCCGCACTTTCCCGACGGCCTTTCTCCCCACTAAGACCCATTGTGCCTGCGCGATATCTGCGACGAGAAATGACACTGCCAGAAATACGGCGGCGAATCGTACTGCGTGAATCATTGGCGTTCCCCCCTTTTGCTTGATCAGGAACTAGCCTTTCAGATCTCTCTCATCCTTCATAAGCCATTGGTTAATCAGGCTAAGGTGAGGCTAAGATGCCCTATATTTATGCCCGTTACAACTGTAAATATCATGGCGGGTGATGCGATTCTGGAGGGGAGAATTATTCGAATGGTTCACGTCCGCACATTGCAGCCACAGATTTAAACGACAAAGGGGCTACGAAATAATCCGTAACCCGTTGATATTATGAAAAGGGGCGGAAATAGGCAGGGCTATTTCTGACCCTGCTTTCTCATATCATCTCTTCTATCGCCTTTCTGCTGCAAAGTAGTTTCTCTCTGATGTTTTCGCATTATCAGTCAAACTCGATCCTGTAGTAAAGGTTTGCGCCTGTCTGTGCTCCTGCCTTGCTCTCCACTTCCCACTTCTTGGAAAGAGTGTATCTCAGGGTTACGTAATATTCATCGCTGAACAGGGAACGACCATAGCTCACGTACAGCTTGGGTTGCAGATACTTGCCCACCGTAACAATCGACTGGGTCGTGCCCCCTACGGATTTGGATTTCATGTCCACCGTGTCCGGGCCAAATTGGCGTTTCAGCTGGCTCAAGGTCGATTCGGAACCGCTTCCCGAGAGAAGTGCCTCTGCAGTCGCCGCAAGCAACGCTGACTTTGATGCGTCACCGCTCGCGGGTTGACCAAGCACGATGTAGCTCAGTATATCGGCGTCGGGCATGGACGGCTCTGAATAGAGTCTCACAATTGGCGCAAGCGGGGTTCCCGTGACGATAACCCCCGCCTTCACTTCCCTGAACTTGCCCAGGGTCTGCCCGGCCCGGTCCGTCCTTTCCTCAACGGTGCGCAGGGCCAGCACATCGAGGTTCGGCTGGTCCGCCGGTCCGCCGTCAAATACAACACGCCCGCGGGTGATGACCAGACGTGCGCCTCTCGTCGTGTACATGCCATCCTTGAGGCGGATCTCCCCTTTTGCCTTGATGGCATCAAGGGACGCGGCAGTGAGCAGCACGTCTCCTTCCAGCTTCGCATCGACGCCCTCGGCCTTGATGAAGGCACGGTCTCCCAGGATCACCCGCACCTGCACATCAATAGGAAGAGCCTGGTCGCCTTTGGGGGCGCGGCTCTCATCTACCTTCACCACATCCTTGCTGGGTCTCGCCACTGCCTTCGTCTCGGTTCCCCTGATGAGCAGCTCCGGTATCGTGATGCTGCCGCGAACCTGAAGGTTTTTCGGAGCGCCCTTGAAGGTAAGGCTTGGGGTTGCCAGCATCTCCATTTCGGGAAGCCGCACGACCTGGAATCTCTCGCCCGAGAGATTCATGTCGATTCGATCGATACCCCGTTCCTTGATCCACACGGTACCGGTTCCTTCGAGCCGCCCGGGGCCGGAGCGCGCCCCAAACGATGTGATGCGCACGGTCTTGTCCTCGAATTGAGCGTCCATGATCACGTCGTTCAACTGAATACCCGTGGAGGGCAGATAGGCACCTGCCCGATCGACTCTCAGGGTGCCGTGAATTTTTGGCGTTGTCCACGTTCCGTCAACAGAGCAGTTAAGAGCTAGCCTTCCCCGGCTTTCCTGTATCAGTCCCGGAAAGAGGGCGCTCAAGAGCCCTTTTTCCCGCATGTCAGCACGAGCGGCGATTTGTACAGGTCCTTCCTCCTCCAGAACAACAGGGAGGCTCGCTTCGACGGGAAGGCGAAACTCGGCCTTTAGAGAGCCGTGGTTGGCGAGTAGAAGATCGAGATCGCCGCTCAGCGTCTTTTCCCGCCAGGTCCAGCGAAGCTGCGCTTTTTCCGCCTGCGCCGTGACGATGCCCTTTTTGCCCTGCAGGGAAAAGGCGCCCTGCGAAAGCCTTAACTCACCGGAGGCGTCCAGGCGCAAACCGGGGAGCAGTTTCCCCGAAGCCGTGCACGACAAGGTTCCCGTCATGGAAAGAGGTTGAGGAAGCCACGGCTGTATAAGGGCCGCCTCAACCCGATCTGCCGAAATACGGAACTCGCCCCCGTCCGGAAGGCCGGGCCGGGCGGGATCCGGCGACGTGAACCGCGCGTTCAGGCGGCCGGCACGGCCGAGGTCCGCCTGGGCCAGTCCTGTGAGGCCGCTCTCGTTCCATTCGAGTTTCCCCGCAGCCTCCTTCACGTCTATTGCAATCGATTCGTGGGCAAGGCTCCCCGTAAGCCCCACCGCGGAAGAAACCGTTGTCTTGTTCTTATCCCGAAAGTCCGCCCGAATATGCCCGTCAGTCTGCCCTTGCGCCTGCCACTCAGGCGTCAGGAAGGCAAACCGCGCGAGATTCACCCTCTGCCATCTCAACCCAAAAGAGCCCCGCACCGGGTCTAGAGACATGTCCATGGAGAGCTCGATCAACTCTCCCCCCGTGCTGGTGATCAGCATGGGGCTTACGCTCACCTTTCCCGCTGACACCACGAAGGAAGCCGGAGCCTGGAGCCCCCATGAACCCAGGTTGTCGCTCCCTCTCAATGTCTCAAGGGTTCCTTTCCATGCAGCTTTTGCGTAACTGCCCCGCAGGGCGGCCGTGACCTTGCCTTCACCTGACTCGAGCAGGACCTGGACTGCGTGATCCCCCACCTTACCCGCACTCTTCACCAGTGCGCTGCTGATCTGCACGGGCCCATAGACAACCCCTTTCAGGAATGCTCTCCCCTCGAGGCTCTGAGGATCCCCCTTTCCCATCTCCACATCCGCCTCAACGGACGTGATCTGCACGCCGGAAACGAGAAGTTTATTGCCTCGAAGGCTCACTGCACCTGCGAGTTGCTCTTTTTCCCGGCGGATCCACCCGGACGCAGAGAGCCTTCCCGCGCTTCCGGGCATGAGTGCGGAGAGATCGCTCACCTGCACGCTCCAATTCAAGCGCTCTGCAAGAGCACCGGCAGCTTTCGCTTCAAAACCGGCGCCCCTGAGGGATAGTCTGTTAATGTGGAGCATCCCGGCCTGCCAGCGCGCATCGAGGCCGCCGGTGAGAGCCCGATCGCCAAGGCGGCTTTCCAGGAGTTCGCCCTTGACCCTTGCCTCCAGGGATCCTGCCTTCGGCCAATGGGCGGTTCCCTCGACGTTCAGGTTGATCCTGCCTGTCAGCCCCGGCCTGATCTGTGCGGGATTGAGACCCCTTCCCTGCAGGAATCCCGTGACGGACACGCCTTTGTCCCACGATCCGCTGAGCTTTCCTTCCACCGTACCCTCGAGATATCGGCCCGTTATGCGGGTCACCTGCACGCCCGCAAGATTCCCTGAAAATTGCCCGGACAGGAGGGCCGACCTCCACGCCTGTCCCTCGTTTTGCACGGTGAATTTTCCCCCGTAACGGCTGGGGCCGCCATGGATTTCAAGCGTACCCGTGAGAGTCAAGGGGAGGAGCGTCGGGACGGCATCCCCGTCCGCGAATCGGAACGAAGCGATGGTGAGGATCTCGGCTGTCGAGACGTCCACCTGACCCTCGGTGTTCACGAAGGCCCTCCCGCTTCCGCCCTTTAATTGGAGGTTCCGGAACAGTAAGGCTTTCCGGGTCAGTCCGATCTCGCCTTCCACTTGGGCCTCCACGTTCGTACCTGACGAAGCATTCAAAAGGATTTTTCCTGATACCTGCTCTGGATCTTTCCCAGAGGCGAGATCCGCCGTAAAGGAGAGGGCGTCGCATTCTGCTACAGGCTTATCCAGCCTTATGGAAAGGTTCGCATGAAGGGAGGGAAACAAAAGACCGGCCTCCACATTGCCTTCTGCCTGCGCGCCCGGCAAACGGAGCACAAAGTCTTTCAACGTCAAAGTGGACCCGCGGGACCAGATCACCTCGCCCCGGACCTCATGGATCGTTACGGGATCCTTGCCGGGTTTTTGATAGGACACATCCTCGATGCGAAACTCCCCGATGCTCCCTCTTACAGCCGCGAGCAGTCGCGGGGCACGGGGCCACTCGAGGTCATAGGGCGGCCCGCTCTCCGGACTGTTGTCGATAATCGTGACATGGCGGACGGACATCTCGCCCAACGACACCGACCCTGTCAAAAGAGACAGGGGCTGCAAGCGCAGAAGAAGAGTGGATATCCGCGCTTCACCGTTTGGCCACGCCGCTCGCACTCCCTCGAGGGTGAGTTCATTTGCGAGCTGCCCCGTGATACGCTCCGCTTCAACCGTGACCGGCATCCAGCGGAAAAGGGTCGTCACGATGAGGCGTGATCCGGATGGGGTGCAAACGAGCCACGCGATCACGACGATAGCCGCGACAAAGAGGGACAAAACGGAGCACCCGATGATTGCGCGCTTCTTCAAAACTGCATCCCTATGGTGAAATGAAACCTGTATTCCGCATCGGACACACCCACCTGGCGGGCGATGTCCAGACGTATGGGTCCCACCGGCGTGTAGTAGCGGACGCCCACGCCTGCACTCTGGGCAAGGTTCAGGCTGTCAAAGTCGTCAAAGGCATTTCCCGTATCATAAAATACGGCTGCACCCCAGTTAGTGCCCAGGGCCCGTTCCAGTTCGATGCTCCCCACCAGCAGGTGCTTTCCTCCGACGACCTCGCCCTGGGCATTATTCGGTCCCAGCGACTGGTAGGCATATCCCCTGACGCTGTTGTCGCCGCCTGTGAAAAACCGAAAAGAAACGGGGACGTCCAGGATGTTGCCATTCATGGACGTCGCTGCCGCCTGCCCTCTGATCTTGAGGGAAAACCTGCCCGCAAGGGGTAAGAGCACATCTCCATACCCGAGCAACTGGGCAAAACCTACGTCAGAGCCGAAGGATTGAGTGGTGCCCCTTGCTTCGAATTTGTAGTGAAACCCCTTGGTCGGTCGAATCAGATTTTCGTAGCTCCTCTGTGAAAATCGTATGCCCGGAACCAGGAGCAAAGTATTGGTGGTGTCGCCCCCTGCCGTGGAATCTTCCTTTAGGAGCTGGAGGTAAATCGAACCGAGCCGATCCCTGCCGAAGCCCCTTGTCCTCTCTATGTCTGCCGATACCGATTTGGTGGTGTAGCTCACTGTATCTTCGCGCTGGGCGGCCACGCGGGTGCTGGTGAAGCTCCTGAAATCGTTGCTGCCCGGGAATACATAGCGTAACGCCAACCCTTGAAGGCGCTGGCTCAGATTCAGCTCACTTTCGAGCTTCTGCGCGCTGTCGAAAACATTCAGATCCTCGTAGCGCACGGAAAAGCCCGGACCATAGTCCGTTGTAAAACCCGCCCCCACTCGAACGACTTTCTGCGGCGACGGCGTGAGGTCCACGTTGATCGGTATCGCATAGTCCTTCGCTCCCACCTTGTCGGGCTGGATAACGACCGACTGGAAGCGTTCCGCGGTGGCGAGATTGAGCTGGGTCTGCAGAATTTTTTCGGTCGAAAAGGGATCGCCAGGCTTGAAGTCGAGAAACGTTTGGAGATACTCCCTCGGGTATCGGGGCGCACCAAGAAAATGCGCCTCGCCGAAGCGATACTGTTGGCCCGTCTCGAGAACAAGGTCTATCTCAGCCTTCGCCTCGGCCTCGTTCAGGCGAATGGTATGGACCGAAAACTGCGCGTCCAGATAACCCAGTCCCACGGCCTTCGACTGAAGCTCGCCTTTTGACCTTTCATAAATATCCTGGCGCAGGACGTCGCCTGTGTGCAGTGGAAAATCCGACACCGCTTTCATCAGCACCGTCGTGGAGGCACCAGGGCCCTGCACCTGTACCCGCACCCTTGTCAGGCGCACCGGCTCGCCGGGATCCACGCGAACCCGCAACCGATATACCCCTTCCTCAGGAGTATCCAGGCTGACGGCGATCGTGGGCCTGTAATACCCGAAGGCCTCCAGGGCCTCTCTCGCCTTCCCGGGAGCCTGGCGTTCAAAACGCTCCAGCCACAACCTGTCTACTTTACCGTCCTGAATGAGGGTGAACGGAACGGTCAGGGCAGCCTCGACATTGGCCAGCTCTTTTCCTGAAATTCCCTCAACGACTACGCGTACGGACTCGGATGCCGCAACAGCCGTTGCGGGCAGGATGAACAGGCAGACCGCCAGAAATAATACGAAGCTCGACCGGATTTCCGGTCTGCACCATGGGGTTGGATGAAATCTGTCAGAGTTTACCAGATATGAAGGCATGGGTTACCAAAAATAGCACAAGCGCATGTTCGGGATTGCTCCTGCCGGGGCGCATCGGACGATGGATGCAGAGTTCCCGCTATGACAGAAAACCGGCAGCTGAAGACGTAAACGATAGGCGCTGGCGATCAATCATCCGCTTCTTCAAAGGCCTAGGACGTTGAACCAGGGCTGTGTGAGCAGCTTTAGCAAAGCTGCAAGGAAAGATCAAGGTGAGAAGGCTGGGAGCACCTCCGGGCTTTCTATGCCCCCCCTTGACAGGCGTGTATATTACTAAAATAAGAAAGGCTATGAGCGGAGGTGTCCGTCATGAAAACAAGAAAGGAACGAAAAACCCTTAAGAGGGAAAGGTCACAAGTAAAGCGCGGCCAGATGAAGAAGCAGTCAGTCCAGGAAACAAAGCAAGACAGGGATGAACATTTCTACACGATCGAGGGGCTGTGCTTTGAGTTTGGCGTCTGAGTCCGACCAAAAACAGAATAGCGGATTGTACGGGGCGGAGCAAATCGACTCCGCCTCTGTTTTCATCCCTATTGACAGAATTGTATATTATCAAAATAGAGTAGGAGGTGTTTGATCATGAAACTTTGGGAAACCTACTTTAGGTTATGGGATAGGTTAAGTGATGTCTTGACTGAAAGAACAACGCAATCGGAGCCTAAGGAAAACTCCATCCAGGAGGAGGAACGTGGAAGCAGTTACTACGGATATCTGTGCGACGAGGGGATGTGTATCGAGAGTGGCGTCTGAGTTACAAAAACTGGATAATGGATCGGACTAGGCGGAGCCAGCAGCTGGTTCCACCCCCCAGTGAGTTCTTGGCTCCTTTTTGCCCGAAGGTTGCAAATCGTTAGCACATAACGGTCCATAACCATCATATAACAACAATAATGGGTTACGGAAAGTACGTAACCCACTGTATTTATTGGTCGGGGCGGCAGGATTTGAACCTGCGACATCATGCTCCCAAAGCATGCGCGCTACCGGACTGCGCCACGCCCCGTGTCCTTAAAAAGAAGGTGTGAGGTTGAGAGGGTGAGAAGTTGGATGAGCTTTCGCCGAACAAGAACCTCCCGATTTCCTTACCTTCTTACCTTCTTACCCTCTGTCTTTTCCAGCCATTCCCTGAACTTGGCAAACGCCTGTCCCCGGTGGCTGATGCGGTTCTTGATCTCGGGCGGGAGCTCGGCTGCCGTGAGCCCTCGCGTCGGATCGAGAAAGAGCGGGTCATAGCCGAAGCCCATGGTCCCTCTCATCTCGTAGAGGATCTCGCCCCGCCAGAAACCCTCGAAGGACTCGCTCCGGCCGTCGGGCCGGCAGAGTACAAGGGCACACCGGAAAGCGGCCCCCCGCTTCTCTTTCGGTATCCCTTCCAGGTTCCGCAGAAGCATCCGGTTGTTGGACTCATCGGTAGCCGTCGGCCCCGAATACCTTGCCGAGTGAATCCCGGGCTCTCCCCCGAGTATATCCACCTCGAGACCCGAATCATCGGCCAGCACCGTCTCCGCGGTGTGACGGGATACCTCTTTCGCCTTTTTCAGGGCATTCTCGTAAAAGGTCAGGCCGTCTTCCTCGACTTCGGGGACACCGGGAAAGGACTGAAGGGAAAGGACCTCGATGTCGAGGTCCCGGAGCATGTCGCGCAGCTCCCGGACCTTCCCCTCGTTTCGCGTGGCCAGTACAATACGACGAATCAGAGCGTCTCCCCGAGCACTTCGATTTGTTTTTGCGTGAGCATCCCGATCCCGCTCACGGCAAGATCGGTGAGCCCGTTGAGAAGATCCCGCGAGAATGGCGCGGCCTCTGCCGTTCCCTGCACCTCAATGAAGAGCCCTCCGCGGGTCATCACGACATTCATGTCCACTTCCGCCCTGGAATCCTCCTCGTACTGCAGATCGAGAAGCATCCGGCCGTCCACGATGCCGACGCTGACGGCGGACACAAAGTCCTTCACGGGCATCGATCCGACGAGCCCTTCCTCGCGCAGTCTCCGGAAGGCAACGACAAGCGCCACGAAGGCCCCCGTGATCGAGGCGGTCCGAGTCCCGCCGTCCGCCTGGATGACGTCGCAATCGATATGGATCGTTCTCTCCCCGTAGGCCGTCAGGTCCGTCACGGCCCGGAGCGACCGGCCGATCAGGCGCTGAATTTCATGGGTCCTGCCGCCGACCTTCCCGCGCGAGGACTCGCGTGCGCTTCTCTCATGCGTCGATGCAGGGATCATGGCATACTCCGCCGTGAGCCATCCCCTGCCCGTGTTTTTCAGAAATGGAGGGACGCCTTCCTCGACCGACGCCGAGCAGATCACCTTCGTGTCCCCCATCTCGATGAGGACGGACCCCTTGGGGTGTCGAAGGTAATCCCGTGTGATGATCACGGGGCGGAGTTCGTTTGGGCTTCTGCCGTCTTTTCGCATCGTCTCGGCCGCTTACTGGAAGAACTCCCTGACGCCATCGGCCACGGCCTTCGCCACGGCCGCCTGGATCGACTCGTCCTGGATCTTCTTGCGGTCATTCGGGCTCGTCGAAAACCCGATCTCCAGTACGACGGCGGGGATATTGAGATTTTGAAGAATCAACAGGGGCGCGTCGCGCACGCCTCTGTCCATCCGTGGAAACACCGGGTCGAGCCTCCGCTCGAGGATCTGGGCGAATCGCACGCTTTCATTGAGGTGCTTCGTCCGGACCATGTCCCGGACAATCGCAGCGGACTCGCCCTTCGGGGCCCCCTTCGACCCTTCCTGCCCCTTGAAACCCGGGAAGTAGAGCTCGTATCCGGCCGACTCCTTTTCAAACCCCGCGTTGACATGGAGGCTGATGAACAGATCGGCGTTTGCCTTGATCGCCGCCCCGACCCGGTCTGCCAGCGCCACGTCCGTATCGCCCATCCTCGTGAATCTCACCGTCAGGGTTTTGGAATCCTCGAGGTTTCGTTTGATCAGGGTGGCCACGGCAAGGGTGATGTCTTTTTCCGACACCGATCGTGTCAACGACACCCCTCCGTCCTTCCCCCCGTGGGCGGGGTCGATGACCACTACGTACTTCCCCGTCGGGTCCTTTGCCGAAACGGTCGGCGGTACCGCAACCCACAGGAAGAACAGCACAAACGAGACGACAGTCGTCAACACTCTGATTTTCATCATTCACCGGAATTCTGCAATAAGCTCTGCAATTTATTTGTAAGAGAGAAATTTATACCGGAAGGCGTCTGACGTGTCAACCTCAAGGACAGGAAATTGGGTACTGGGAAATGGGTATTTTGAAATCAAGAGGTTTCTTCGCATACCCTATACCCGAGTCCCTGTCAGTGCAGCCCTTTTCTGTCTTGTTTCTTGTCGGGCTTTTTTTCGGGCTTCGAGTCGGATACCCGGATCCGCTCCACGGCCTGAACGGCCTTCAGGCGCTTGAGGGCGGCGACGACGGCGTTGAAGTGCTTCAGGTCCGTGACCTCCAGGTCGAACTCGCAGATCGCCTGCTCGCCCGGTATGGTCTCGACGGTGGCGTGGCTGATGTTGACGTCATGGGACGATATGGCCGTGCTCAATTCGGCGAGCAGTCCCTTCTTGTCGCGGCAGATCACCCTCACGTGAACGGGGTAGGTGTGCTTCTCCGTGATGTTCCACTGCACGTCGACGATCCTCTCGGGGTCGAAATCGTTGATCATGGGGCAGCTTGCCCGGTGAACGCTCATCCCCCGGCCCCGGGAGATATAGCCCACGATCTCGTCGCCCGGCAGGGGGTCGCAGCACTTGCCGAAGCGCACCATGACATCGTCGATCCCCGTGATGGACACTCCTGTCGTTTCCGGCTTGCGAATCTTCTTCCATAATTTTTCCGGCAGCGACTCTTCCTTCTTTTCTTCTTCTTCCGGAAGGTAGCGGTTCACGATCTGCCTGGCGGATATCTTCCCGTAGCCGATGAGGGCCATGAGGTCATCGGCGTCCGCGATGGAATACTCCTCGCAGATCTTTTTGAGATCATCGGCCTTCAGGATCTGTCCGAGGCTCAACTTGTGTTTCCGGAATTCCTTCTCCAGGATGTCGCGCCCGAGGGCAATGCTCTTGTTGCGCTCTTCCGTCTTGATCCAGGCCTTGATCTTCGAGACGGCCCGCGACGTGACGGCGTGCTTGAGCCAGTCCTTGCTGGGGTGTCGGCCCGACTGAGTGACGATCTCGATCGTGTCGCCGTTCTGGAGCTGATAGGACAGCGGGACGATGTTGCGGTTCACCCTCGCCCCCACGCACTGGTTACCCACATCCGTGTGGATGCTGTAAGCAAAATCGATGGGGGTGGCCCCTTTCGGAAAGGCCCGTACGTCGCCCTGGGGCGTGAAGACGTAGACCTCGTCGGGAAAGAGAGCGAGCTTGAGGTTCTTCATGAACTCCCGCGGGTCCTTGAGGTCCTGCTGGACCTCGAAGAGGTCGCGAAGCTTCTGGATCTGTTCCTGGTCGCTTCCCTTGAGCCCGCCTCGATCCTTGTAGCGCCAGTGTGCGGCAATGCCCCCCTCGGCCCACTCGTGCATCTCGCGGGTGCGGATCTGGATCTCGACCCGTTCGCCGTAGGGGCCGATGACCGTCGTGTGGAGCGACCGGTAATTGTTCGCCTTGGGCATGGCGATGTAGTCCTTGAAGCGGCCCGGCACGGGTTTCCAGAGAGCGTGGACGACGCTCAGAGCCTCGTAGCACTCCTTCTCCTTGTTCGAGTCCAGGACAATGCGGAAGGCAAGCAGGTCGTAGACCTCGTCGAACTCGATGTGCTGGGTCTCCATCTTGCGGTAGATGCTGAAGTAGTGCTTGGCCCGACCTTCCACTTCGCCCTTGAGACCGTAATTCTCGAACTCCCGCTGGATGATCCCCTTGACCTCCTGGGTGTATTTGTCCCTTTCCTCCTTGCGCTTGTCGATGCGCTGCACGAGGTCGTTGTAGGGCTCCGGGTAGAGGTACTTGAAGGCGAGGTCTTCGAGCTCCATCCGGATCCAGTTGATCCCCAGGCGGTTGGCCAGCGGGGCATAGAGCTCGAGGGTCTCCATGGAAATCGCCTGCTGCCTGTCGGGAGGCTGGAACTTGAGGGTGCGCATGTTGTGGATCCGGTCGGCAAGCCTCACGAGGATGATCCGGATGTCGGCGGACATGGCCAGGATCATCTTGCGAAAGTTCTCCGCCTGCCTCTCCTCCTGGCTTGCGAAGGTGATCTTGGACAGCTTGGTCAGCCCGTCGACGAGAACAGCCACTTCCTTGCCGAAGTTTTCCTCGACCTGCTTGAGCGTCGCCAGGGTGTCTTCGATGGTGTCGTGAAGGATTCCCGTGACGATCGATGCCGCGTCGAGCTTCATGTCGGCAAGGATGTTGGCCACCTCCATGGGGTGCGTGAGGTAGGGCTCGCCGGAAAGACGCATCTGTCCGGCGTGGACCGTGGCCGAATAGATGTAGGCCTTCTCGATCAGCTCGAGGTCCTCGGCTGTTGCGTACTTCCCGACCTTATCGAGGATGTCCGTTATTCGGATCATTCAGGGCTTTCAGCTCCCCCTTGACGAGATTATTGATAAACGTTGCCGCTTCCTTGACGGGGATCGTCTTCATTTCGCCCGTTCTGCGCAGCCGGATCTCCAGGTTCCCTGCGGCAAGGCTCTTGGGGCCGATGGTCACCCGGACGGGGATGCCGATGAGATCGGCATCGTTGAACTTCACGCCGGCCCGTTCGTCCCGGTCGTCGAGGAGGACCTCGATGCCGGCTTCTCCGAGCTCCCGATAGAGCTCCTCCCCCGCCTTCGCAATGCCCTGGTCCTTGACGTTCACGGGGATGATGATCACGTGGAACGGCGCGATGGTCATGGGCCAGAGGATGCCCTGATCGTCATGCTGCTGCTCGATGGCGGCTGCCACGGTGCGCCCGACGCCGATGCCGTAGCAGCCCATGATCATGAACTTCTCCTTGCCGTCGCGATCGAGGAAGGTGGCCTTCATGGCCTTGCTGTACTTGGTGCCCAGCTTGAAGACGTGCCCCACCTCGATGCCGCGGGCGAAACGGACGGGATTGCCGCAGCGGGGGCAGCTGTCCGACTCCTTGATGATCCTGAGGTCCGCGAAGGCCTTCACGGTGTAATCCCGCCCCAGGTTGGCGTTCTTCACATGGTAGTCCTCGCGGTTTGCGCCCATGACGACGTTGACCATGTTCGTAAGCGAATAGTCGGCGTACACGTCGGCCTTGATCCCGATGGCACCGGCAAATCCCTTGGGCGAGTTTGTCGCCTCGAGGACGATGTCGTCCGTAGCCAGCTCCACGGAGTCGGCGCCCAGGTAGTTCCGCAGCTTTGCCTCGTTGACTTCCTCGTCGCCCCGGATGAGAACGGCCACGGCCTTGCCGTCGGCCACAAAGATGAGCGTCTTCACGATGTCCTGCGGCGTCACGCCGAGGAAAGCGGAGACCTCCTCGATTGTCCGCACGCTGGGGGTGTGGATCGTCTCGAGGGGCTTGAACTGCGAGGGCTCGATTTCCTTCTTTTCCGGTTTGGCGATCTCCGCTTTTTCCAGGTTGGCCGCGTAGGGACAGGCCGAGCAGAAGGCAAGCGCATCCTCGCCCGTGTCGGCCATGACCATGAACTCGTGCGAGTAGGCACCCCCGATGTTTCCCGAGTCGGCCTCGACGGGCCGGAACTTGAGCCCGATCCGCGAGAAGATCCGCGTGTAGGCCCTGAACATCTTTTCGTAGCTCGTATCGGCGCCCTTCTCGTCGGCATCGAAGCTGTAAGCGTCCTTCATGTCGAATTCCCTGCAGCGCATGACGCCGAAGCGGGGGCGTACCTCGTCACGGAATTTCGTCTGGATCTGGTACAGGTTCCGGGGAAGCTGACGGTAGGTCTTGACCTCGTTGCGAACGAGGTCCGTGATGACTTCCTCGTGGGTGGGGCCGATGCAGCACTCACGGTTGTGGCGGTCCTTGAAGCGCAGCAGCTCCTTGCCGTAGAATTTCCAGCGCCCCGATTCCTGCCAGAGCTCCGAAGGCTGCACGGCCGGCAGATAGACTTCCTGCGCGCCCGCCGCGTCCATCTCATCGCGGATGATCTGCTCCACCTTTTTCACGGTACGGTACCCCAGGGGAAGGACGGAGTAGATCCCCGTGGTCAGTTTGCGGATCATCCCCGCCCGGATCATGAGCTGGTGACTGATCACCTCCGCATCCGATGGAACCTCCCTCACCGTGGGCAAGAACATCTCGGTATACCGCATTACGATTCCCCCCTTTTCGATTTCATCGCTTCGATTTCCCGAAGAAGAACCTCGACAAGGTCTTCCTCTTTCACTTTTTTCACGGGTTTGCCGTGCTTGAACAGGATGCCGAGCCCCCGGCCCCCGGCGATGCCGATATCCGCCTCGGCGGCCTCGCCGGGCCCGTTGACGACGCATCCCATGATCGCGATCTTGAGATATTCTTTCATCCCCGCCAATTTTTTTTCCACCTCTTCGACCATGGGCGCCAGGTCAATCTCGCAGCGCCCGCAGGTGGGACAGGCGATGATGTCGGGCCCGACCTTCCGGATTCCCAGGGCCCTCAGGATGCCGTAGGCGATGGTCATCTCCACCGCAGGGTCCCCCGTGACGGAGACCCGGATCGTGTCGCCGATCCCCTCGTGAAGCAGGATCCCGATCCCGATGGAGGACTTGATGCTCGAGGCAAGCACGCTGCCGGCCTCGGTGACCCCCAGGTGCAGAGGGTATTCGGTCTTCTCCGAGATCATCCGGTAGGCCCGGATCATGGTCGGCACATCGGAGGATTTGAGCGAGAGCTTGAATTCCCGGTAACCGAGATCCTCCAGGAAGGCGATGCTGCCCAGCGCGCTCTCAACGAGGGCCTCCGCGCAGGGGCCGCTGTACTTCGCCAGCAGCTCCTTCTCGAGGGAGCCCGAGTTGACGCCGATCCGCATGGAGGCGCCACAGGCCTTCGCCGCGTCGACGACTTCCCGGATCTTTTCACGGCCCAGATTGCCCGGGTTGATCCGGATGCAGTCGGCGCCATTCTCCATGGCGACGATGGCCATCCTGTGACTGAAATGGATATCGGCGATGATAGGGAGCCGGATGGCCTTCCGGATGTCCCGGATGGCGAGGGCCGCATCCTCGTCAAGAACGGCAACGCGGATGATTTCGCAGCCGGCCTCCTCGAGTCGGCCGATCTGCTCGACGGTGGCCTTCACGTCCCGCGTGTCCGTCGAGGTCATGGACTGGACCGCCACGGGGGCACCCCCGCCGACGGGAACGTTCCCCACACGGATCTGGCGCGTCTTTTTCCTTGTGATTGCCGCAGGTTCGCTCATGAATTCATCGGGTTAAATCACTTTATTGATCTTTCTCCATATCACGAATATCAAAAAAAGGGCAGAGCCTTGTATGCCCTGCCCTGAAAATAGTCTGAAGCTTTGAAGTTCCGAAGTTAGGTAGTTTGGAGAACCTGAAAGCCAGGCATTGATCACCGTCTCATCCAAGCTTCTCAACTTCCCAGCTTCCCAACTTCGTTCTTCGGCGGCCAAGCCGCCTCAACAGCCTCTCCAGCAATATAAACAGAGGTCTTTCGCAGGCAGCCCGATGGCGTCGATCACCTCATCGATCGTCAGATACTTCAGGGACGTCACATTGAGGTCTTCGCGGATCCACTCGACCATTTCCCGGTAAGGCTTCGACTTCGGGTTGAGATAGGCAGCGACGCTTTCCGGATCCTTGCCCAGCAGTGTCCGGATCGCACGCCTCGCCGCGAGCTCGCCCCTCGAACGGGTCGAGGAGCCGTAGATGCAGGGGTACATCAACGGCGGGCAGGCCACGCGCAGGTGGACCTCCCTGGCCCCGTTGTCCCAGAGCTTCTTGATCGTGAAATTCTTGAGCTGAGTGCCGCGGACGATGGAGTCGTCGCAGACGACCATCCGGCTGTCCCGGATCACGTCGCGCACCGCGATGATCTTCATGGTAGCCACCAGATCGCGGATCTCCTGGGAGGGGGGGGTGTAGCTCCGTCCGTAGCCGGGCGTGTATTTCACGAGCGGCCGCTTGTAGGGGATGCCCGCCTCCTGGGCATACCCGATGGCATGGCCGATCCCCGAATCGGGGATGCCCGTGACGAAGTCCGCCTTGAGCTTGTTTTTTCGTGCCAGCGCCCGTCCGCAGCGCTCGCGGGCGATCTCGACCGACTTCCCCTCGTAGGCGGAGGATGGCTCGCCCGTGTAGATCCAGAGGAAGGCACAGACCTTTTTGTCGGGCATGGGCGCCCGCAGCTGGCGGACCCCGGAGCGGCTGAGCCGCACGATCTCACCGGGCCCCAGGAACTGCAGTACGTCGTAACCCAGGTTCTGCAGGGAACTGGCCTCCGTGGCGACAATGTATTCCCCCTTCTTCTCCCGGCCCCCGATGACCAGAGGGAAGCGCCCGTAAAGGTCCCGGGCCGCGTAGATCCCGTCGTCCTTAAGGATGAGAAGGCACAGGGAGCCCTCGATCAGTTTCTGCATGTTGACGATGCCGTCGATCAGGGTCTCGCCACGGTTGATGAGCCGCGCCACCAGTTCGACGGGATTCACGCCGCCACCGGCCATTTCGCTGAACGACACGCCCTGCCTCAGCAGCCCCTCGGCAAGGGCGTCCTTATTGGTGATGAGTCCGCTTGCCGCAATGGCGTAGGTTCCAAACTTGGAACGGACGATCAGGGGCTGGGGTGCCACGTTGTTGATGGAGCCGATCCCCATGGTCCCGTTCATTTCCTTGTAGTCGTTGACGAATTTCGACTTGAACTGGGCCTGGCTGATGCTGTGGATGGTCTGATAGAATCCACCCTGGCCCCAAAGGGCCATGCCGCCGTTTTCGGTCCCCAGGTGAGAATGATAGTCCGTCCCGTAGAACAGGACCTTGGAGCAGTTCTGGTTTGATACGACGCCAAAAAGTCCTCCCATTTCCCCTTCCTTCCTCGCCGTGGTTGATGACTCGCGGAACCCCGCGTTCTAACCGAGTTTTGCGACGGCCCCGGCAATCCGTTTCATGCCCTCGACGATTAGTTCCATCGATGTGGCGTAAGAAAGCCGGATATAGTCGTCGTTTCCGAACGCCCCCCCCGGCACGACGGCCACGTTGGCAGCCTCCAGGAGAAACTCACTGAAATCGTTCGAGGTGGAGATCGTCTTTCCCTGGTATTTCTTCCCGTAGAGGGCGGATACCCTGGGGAATACGTAAAAGGCGCCGGACGGCGTCGTACAGGTGATCCCCGGGATGTCATTGAGCGCCTTGACGATCGTGTCCCTGCGCCTCTTGAACTCCGCCACCATCTTCGGGATGAAGGACTGGTCCCCCAGGAGGGCCTCGATCGAAGCCTTCTGCACGATCGACGTCGCGTTCGACGTGCTCTGGCTCTGGATTTCCGTCATTGCCGCAATCACGTTGTTCGGGCCCGCCGCGTAGCCCATCCTCCATCCGGTCATGGCATGCGACTTCGAAAGCCCGTTGACAACGATCGTCTTCTCCTTCATCTCCTCGCTGACATTTGCCATGTTGGAGAACCGGAAATCGTCGTAGACCACCTTCTCGTAGATGTCGTCGCTCACGACGATGATCTCCGTGCCTTTCAGGACTTCAGCCAGGGCCTTGAGTTCGTCAAGGGTGTAGGCCGCCCCCGTCGGGTTCGAGGGGCTGTTGAGGATGAGGGCCTTTGTCCTGGCCGTAATGGCTTTTTTGAGCTTTGCCGGAGTGAGCTTGAAGCCCTCCGCTTCACCGGCATCGACCATCACGGGGGTTGCATCGGCCAGGAGCACGATGTCGGGGTAGGACACCCAGTAAGGCGCCGGGATGATCACCTCGTCACCCTGCCCGAAGAGGACCTGGGCCATGTTGAAAAGGGTGTGCTTCGCCCCGGTGGAAACGACGATCTGAGGACGCGTGTAGACCAGGCCGTTGTCTTTCCGGAGTTTCTCGATGACGGCGTCCTTCAGCTCGTCTATGCCCCCTACGGGCGTGTACTTGGTGAAGCCTTCCTGGATGGCGCGGATGGCCGCCGCCTTGATGTTGTCGGGCGTGTCAAAGTCGGGCTCCCCGGCCCCGAAGCCGATAATGTCCCTTCCCTCCTTCTGCAGGGCCTTGGCCTTCATCGTGACGGCGAGCGTCGGCGAGGGCCTGAGAACTTTCGTCAGAGGTCCCAGCTTCATATCCTTCACCCTTTCTTGAAACTGTCGGCGTATTTTTCCTGGAGTCTCTGGAGGACGATTTCCGGCACGAGCCCCCGGACGGACCCGCCGTGACCGGCGGCCTCCTTGATCAGGTTGGAGCTCGTATAGAACCACTTGTACCCGGTCATGAGAAAGACCGTTTCGATGTCCCGGTTGAGGCGCCGGTTGATGAGGGCCATCTGGAACTCGTACTCGAAGTCCGAAAGGGCCCGCAGGCCTCGGAGGATGACTGCGGCACCGGAATCGCGGACATAGTTCACGAGAAGGCCCGAGAAGCTGTCCACGCGGATCCGTGGGTCGTCGCCCACCACCTGCCGGATCAGCTCCATGCGCTCTTCGATGGCGAAGAGCCCCGACTTGTTGGGATTGTACGCAACCAGGATAATGAGCTTGTCGAAAAACCGCAGGCCGCGCTTGATGATGTCGAGATGCCCATTGGTGATCGGGTCGAAGGACCCGGGATATACCGCCAACCTCTCCATGCTCCCCTCCCCATGCGAGATTTCGGATAACCGCTGTTCATGATGGCGCCTGTCATCCGTCAGGCCCGTCAGTACGGTCGCCAGACCGTTTCTGTTCAGGCTCCCCAGGCCGTTGCAGCCTGAGAAAGCTCAACGCCGTCTCCCCATACCGACGGCTGTCTTCGATTTGATACCCTTCCCGCCGCGCCGGGATCTCTTCCCGGGAAGAGTGCTGCACGACGAGCACCCCGCCTGGCGACATCAGCGCCTGGGTCCGGACCAGGCGCAGCGTCTCATCCATCAGGTTTCGCCCGTAAGGCGGGTCGGCAAAGATGACGTCGAAACGCTCGCCCCTGTGGCCGAGAAGCCTGAGTGCCCGCTCGACGGGGCAGTCGATCACCTCGACGTCCTGCCCGCTGCCTTCCCCCGGTTCTTCCAGGGGCATATTGAGGAACCCGCAGCGGTCGATGTTCGTCCGGATGGCATCGGCGCAGGCCCTCTGGCTCTCCACGAGGATCACCCGGGAGGCCCCGCGGCTTATGGCTTCGAGCCCTACACTGCCCGCGCCCGCAAAAAGATCCAGAAACCTTTTCCCTTCGACGGAGAGGATATTGAAAAGGGATTCCTTGACGCGGTCCGTCGTCGGCCGGAGGATCTTAGCCTTCGGCGCGAGCAGCGTCCTCCCCTTCGCCTTCCCCGCAATGATTCTCATGATAAAACCAGGCTTAAGGCTGCAGGCTACAGGTCGCGGGTATATCGAAGCGAATTTCGCTGTCTTTCTGAAGTCTGTCGCCTGTGGCCTGTGGCCTTTTTATTTCAGGTAGTCCCTCACATAGATTTCGGCGATCTGTATTGCGTTCAGAGCCGCCCCCTTGCGCAGGTTGTCCGACACGACCCACAGGTTGATCCCGTTGGCGATCGACTCGTCCTCCCGGATCCTGCCCACGTAGGTGGCGTCCGTGCCTGCGGCGTTGATGGCCAGAGGGTATTCCCTCTTTGCCGGGTCATCGAAGACGACTACGCCCGGCGCCTTCCTCAGCAGCTCCTTCACCTCGGCCGCGGTGATCTTCTTTTCCGTCTCGATGTTCACCGACTCGGAGTGGCAGCGAAGCACGGGCACGCGAACCGTTGTCGCCGTCACGGCGATGGACTCGTCGCCGAAGATCTTCTTGGTCTCCCAGACCATCTTCATCTCTTCCTTGGTGTAGCCGTTTTCCAGGAAGATATCGATCTGGGGGAGACAGTTGAAGGCGATCTGGTACGGGTAAACCTTGGCCACGGGCTCCTTGAAGCTCAAGAGCGCCCTTGTCTGATCGACGAGTTCATCCATCGCCTTCTTGCCCGTCCCCGAGACGGACTGGTACGTCGACACGACGATCCGCTTGATGCGGGCCGCGTCATGGATCGGTTTCAACGCGACGACCATCTGGATGGTGGAGCAGTTCGGGTTTGCAATGATCCCGCGCTTCTTGTAGTCGGCGATTTTCTCCGGGTTCACCTCGGGCACGACGAGCGGGATGTCCGGCTCGTAACGGAAGGCGGCCGTGTTGTCGATGACCACGCATCCCGCCTTCGCGGCGATGGGGGCAAACTTCTGGCTGATGCTTCCCCCGGCCGAGAAGAGCCCGATCTCGATCCCCCCGAAGGAATCCTCCTTGAGCACCTGGACAGGATAGGACTTGCCCTTGAACTCCAGCTCCTTGCCCAGGGAGCGCTCCGAGGCCAGCAGGGTCAGCTCGCCCACGGGGAAATTGCGTTCCTCGAGGATGCTGAGCATTTCGTTTCCGACGGCGCCTGTGGCGCCGACGACGGCTACACGATACTTTCTCATGAAATCCGACTCCTTTTCGAATACGAATCAATCTCGTGATCAGCGGGGGGCTCTGCCGTGTCCGTTTACGGGCGCGTTCAAGGAGCTTCCCCGGTTTTTGTTTCCGTTTTGATCTCTCCACCCGGCGTCGGCTGCTTTTTCCCGGGGCTGAACAGCCGTTTGATGAGCTTCAGGATCCCCCAGACGGGACCGGATATGGCGTAGCTCACGGCGAAGGTGAAGATCATGACCTGCGGCTCCGCCAGAACGACAATCAGCAGAATGACGGCCAGCACAACGGTCATAAAGGGTTCCCGGGTCAGGAAGTGCAGGTCCTTGAAGCTGTAGAACTTGATGCTGCTCACCATGAGCAGCGCAAGGGTCATCATCCCGACGAGGATCGACAGGTGTGGGAACGTCCCTTCGTAGCCCAGGTAGAAATAGAGCAGAACCGTCGAGGAGACCACGATGGCCGCCGCCGGGATGGCCAGGCCGTTGAAGTACCGGCTGTCGATCACACCGACCTGCACGTTGAACCGGGCAAGCCGCAGGGCGCCGCAGGTCACAAACATGGCCGCGGCGAGCCACCCCCACTTCCCGAAAGCGGCAAGCGACCAGCTATAGGCCAGGATCGCCGGCGCCACGCCGAAGGCCACCAGGTCGGAGAGCGAGTCATACTCCACGCCGAACTTGGATGTGGTGTGGGTCATCCGGGCGATCCGCCCGTCGAGCCCGTCGAGGATCAGGGAGATCGGGATGGCGATGGATGCGTGAATGAAGTTGCCCTGAATGGAGGCGATGATCGCATAGATTCCCGCAAAGAGGCTTGCCGTCGTGAAGAGATTCGGCAGGATGTAGATCCCCTTCTTCATCTGGTCCTTGCGGAAAAACTTCTCCCGCCTCAGGAAGCGCTCTCTTTTGAATTCTTTGCTCATCACAGGTATCCTATGGGTGTTTCCCCGGCGCGCACCTTCTGGCCCGCTTGAACCAGAATCTTCGATTCGAGAGGCAGGACCACCTCGAGACGCGAGCCGAAGCAGATCAGCCCGAACCGCTGACCCCTGGCGACTTCCAATCCCTCACCGACCCAGCAGACAATCCGTCGGGCAATGAGCCCCGCGATCTGGATGGTCAGGAACGACTTCCCCTCTTCCGTTTGGATCAGGAGGGTATTTCTTTCATTGTCTGTAGAGGCCTTGTCCAGATTAGCCGAGAGGAACTTGCCGCTGTGATACTCGATCTTCTCCACACGCCCGGTATAGGGGGCGCGGTTCACATGCACGTTGAAGATGTTCATGAAGATGCTGACCTTCCTGAAGCGTCCCTTCAGCAGGCCGTCGAGTTGAACCTCTTCGACCTTCAGGACCCTGCCGTCGGCCGGCGAGACCAGGATGCCCTTCTCCCCGGGGATCGTCCGTTCCGGGTTTCGAAAGAAGAACACGACGAACAGCGTGGCGGCAAAGGCCACAACGGCCACTGCGTTGAAACCCATCCAGGAAAGGGCAACCGTCAGAATGCCCAATCCGACGATGAAGGGCAACCCTTCACGCACGATGTATCCGTTGTGTTGTTCCATGCTCTTTCCAATGCAACCTGGCCGCTGCTCAGGCACTTTTTCTGTACTTCGCAAGAATGGCGTAAATCCGGTCCTTGCTGACGAGTTTCAGCTTCTGCAGCCTTTTCTTCTCGATTTCTTCCTGGGGTGTGAGGTAAATCCGCTTGTTGAAATCCGCCAAGGCTGCTTCCAGTTTCCTGTGGACCTCCACGTTCTGCTTCAAGTCGCCGTCCTGCTGGATGTATCGTTCGATGAGCATTTCGTCGGATCGCTCCATACCCACCTCCTGGCTCTGTCGAAAGAGCCTTGCTTATATCATAAACGTCCTGCGCAATCTAAAGAAATTTCGATTGCGGCAGATGCCTGTATCCCTTCTCATCAGGGCCTCTCCGCATGCCGGATCTCCGCCTCCGAACGGCGCAGATAGCGGGGAGTGAAGCTTTTCACGTCGAGCCTTTCGCCCCGGCCGTATCTCTTCACTCCAAGCAGGGCAACACTGGATGCCCGCACCCACTGCCTGTTCGGCGGTGCGAACCGGGCACGTCCCTGAAGCCTCCCCCGGATGAACGCGGCGTGATCCTTGAGCCCGTCGCCCAGGAAAAGGGCTTCCCCGTCGATTGCGTCGAGTAACTCCGCCGGGGTTGTGGCCTGTTCCTCCATCACCACGTCAAACAGCCCTTCCCCGTTGGCACGGTAAATCGCCGCGTAGACTTCCGCCTTGCGGGCATCGAGCATGGGGCAGATGAGCGCCGGGGTTTCGAAGGCATTGTAGGCGAGCGCCTCCAGCGTCGATACGCCTACGACGGGTTTCCCCGTCGTGAGTGCCAGCCCCTTCACGGTGCTGGCGCCGATCCGCAGGCCGGTGAAGGACCCGGGTCCGACGGTCAATGCAAACAGATCCACGTCGGCGATGCCGATCCCTGCCAGTGCAAGCCCCTGGTGGATGGCCGGCAGGACCGTCTCGGAGTGGTTGACGGACAGGTTGAAGAAATACTCGACGAGGACGGTCTCGTCGCGAAGCAGGGCAACGCCTGCCGTTCTCGTCGCCGTGTCGATGGCAAGTGTGATCATATTCGAAAAAGTCTTTTCTCTCTTTGCGGCATCATCCGGATGTCAGGTTCAGGATCCGCTGATTGCTCCGGGATGAATTCCTCGATCCTCGAACCTCAATCCTCTTTCCTGACGGAGTCCGTCATTCGCCGAAGATCCGCATGATATCGTTGTAAAAGACGAAAATCATCAGCATCACCAGGATGAAGAAACCCACCTGCTGTGCCCGTTCCCGCCACTTGATGTTGACCTCCTTGCCCGTGACGAGTTCGATCAGGAAGAACATAAGGTGCCCCCCGTCCAGAACAGGGATCGGAAACAGGTTCAGGACGGCAAGGTTGATGCTGAGCAGGGCCATGAAGAACACAAAGTTCATGATCCCTTTCTTCACGTGGGCGCCGGCCATCTGGGCGATCAGGATGGGCCCGCCGAGGGAATCGGGCGAGACGATGCCCTGAACCATCTTGACGATGCTGATCAAGGTGAGTTCCGTGATGGCCCAGGTCTGCTCCATCCCCGTCCACACAGCCCGGATCGGGTTTTGCCGTTCGATAAAGGTGTTGCTCGAGGCCCCCACGCCGATCTTCCAGCTGTCCACGTCCTCGCCGAAGACGTTCTTCGCTTTGACGCTCTCCGGTTTCACGCGGACATCCTGCAGAGTTCCGTCCCGTTTCAGCTTCAGCGTAAGTTCCTTTCCGCCGCTCGTCGTGATGATCTCGGCCAGATCGCTCCAGCGGCCCACGTTCCTGCCATCGATGGACTGGACGTTGTCCCCTGCCCGGATGCCCGCCACCTCTGCGGGGGAACCCGGCTGGATGCTGCCGATGTCCGTTGTGAGACTCGGAACGCCCACCATGAAAATAACGGCAAATGCGAGGATGGCGAAGAGGAAGTTGAACAGAGGTCCCGCGACGACGATGGCGATCTTCTTCAGGACGTGCTGTTTCACGAAAGACCGCCTCTCATCCTGCGGAAGCACGTCGTCCGTGTCGGACTCGCCGAGCAGCTTGACATAGCCTCCCAGGGGAACGAGGGAGATCATGTACTCTGTTTCACCGACTTTTCTGCCGATCAGCTTCGGACCAAAACCCAGGGAGAACTTGAGAACCCCTACCCCGAGAGATTTGGCCAAAAGGAAATGTCCCAACTCGTGAACGAAAATCAGGACTCCCAGCAGAATGACTACCGAAACGATGTTGACACCCATCGAATATCACCTTATTCCTTTGTTCAGGATTTCTTCCGCCTGACGGCGGGCCTGTGAGTCGGCCTCGAGGACCGCCTCCAGGGAGGACACGTCTGACGGAACATGCCGGCTCATGACCTCTTCAATCAGCCGGGCTATCGACTGAAACGGGATTTTCTCTTCCAGAAAAGCGTTTACGGCCACTTCGTTGGCCGCATTCATGACCGCCGGCATGGTGCCTGCCGCCCTCCCCGCCTCGTAGCCCAGTCTCAAACAGGGGAACCGCTCCAGATCGGGCGGTTGAAATTCCAGCCGGCCCACCTTCGAGAGGTCGAAAGGGGGAAACCCGCCCGGCTTCCTCTCCGGGTAGAACAGGGCGTAGGAGATAGGCCCTCTCATATCCGGAAGCCCCAGCTGCGCCAGTACGGATCCGTCAATAAACTCCACGAGGGAGTGAATGATGCTCTGGGGGTGGATCACCACATCGATCCGCTCGTAATCGACCCCGAAAAGCCACCGTGCCTCGATCACCTCGAGCCCTTTGTTCATCATCGTCGCCGAGTCGATGGTGATCTTCCTCCCCATCTTCCAGTTCGGGTGATTGAGCGCGTCGGAAATCCGCACTGTTTCCAGTTCCGTCCGTCCGGCCCTCAGGAAGGGTCCTCCCGATGCGGTCAGGATGACACGGCCGACACTCTTTTCGCTGTTCCCCTCGATGCACTGGAAAACGGCACTGTGCTCGCTGTCGACGGGAATGATGCGAACCCCCTTCGAATGGGCTTTCTCGACGACAAGGGCGCCAGCCGTTACCAGGGTTTCCTTGTTGGCCAGGGCGATGTCCTTGCCCGCTTCGATGGCCTCAAGGGTCGGTACGAGGCCCGCCGCACCGACGATGGCCGAAAGCACCATATCCGCACCGGGTGCCGATGCCACGCTTCGAGCCCCTTCTTCGCCCCAGAGGATCTCCGGCGGGGATGCCATACCGAGCATCGCCTTCAGCCTCCCTGCGTGTTCCTTGTCGAGGACGGAAACGATCTTCGGCCTGAAACGCTCGATCTGGCCCTTCAGGACTTCGAGGTTTCTGCCTGCCGCCAGGGCGACAACCTCAAGCTGCTGCGGATTTTTCGACACCACGTCAAGGGCGTTGACCCCGATCGAGCCCGTCGAACCGAGAATGGCGATCTTCTTCACTAGATTACGTACGTCCTGTAATAGTAGACAAAGGGTACGATGAACAGCAGGCAATCCAGACGGTCGAGAATCCCTCCGTGACCCGGCAGGATCTCGCCTGAATCCTTTGCTCCCGAGGCCCTCTTGATCAATGATTCAAAAAGATCCCCCAGCTGTCCGATCATCCCTCCCGCAAGCCCCAGCATGACGATGTGTACGACGGGGATTTCGGGCAGGAGGAAATGCCGGTACACGAGACACCCGACAACACTCCCCACGGCAAGCCCCAGGAGCCCCTCGACCGTCTTGCCCGGGCTGACGTGCGGCATGAGCTTGCGTTTCCCGAAGGTCCTGCCCACGTAAAAGGCGGCGATGTCGCCGCAGAAGGCCAGGACGATGACGAAGAAGATCCACAGGACCCCTTTGCCTCCGCTTCGCAGCAAAATCAGGTGCGAAAGCATCACCGGCAGGTACAGGTAGCCCAGGACATAGCGGCCGAGCGGGTTGAGATCGAGGGCGCCCTCCTTCGTGCTGAAAAGGTACAGGATAAAAACCATGAGGGACGACAGGACGGCCACGGCGAGGATGGCTCCCTGGCCGGACAGTGCGGCCGCCAGTGGCGCCAGGAGTCCGAACAGCAGCAACGCCCGCTGCAACAGGTTGGCTTCTTCGCCGAATGCGAGGCGGTTGTACTCCAGGACGGCGATGACGGTCACCACGAGTACGAAGCCCGCGAAAACCGCCTCCGTGCTGAAATAGATGATCGAGAAGAGGATGGGTACGGCGATCACTCCCGTGATCCACCTCTTGGCGTGTGAACTTTTCATCATGCCTTCTTTTGCACCTGATCGCTCGTCAGCCCGAAGCGCCGCTCCCGTTTCTGATACTCGATGATGGCCTCGATGAGCTGCTCTTTCCTGAAATCGGGCCAGAGAATGTCCGTAAAGTAGAACTCCGTGTAGGCCATCTGCCACAGGAGAAAATTGCTCAGGCGATACTCCCCGCTCGTCCGGATGAGCAGATCCGGGTCCGGAATGCCCCTTGTGAAGAGGTGCTCCGCGAAGCGCTCAAGCGTAACGTCCGCCGCACCGATCTTTCCCTGAAGGGCTTCGTCGACCATCTTCCTCGCCGCCATCAGGATCTCGTCGTGGCTTCCGTAATTGAGGGCCAGGATCAGCGTCATGGCCGTGTTGGCCGCCGTCTGCACGATGGTGTCCCGGAGGATCGTGCGCACCTTCTCCGGAAGCGCCCCCGTGTCGCCGATCGTAAGGAGGCGTATATTGTTCTTCATCATGACCTTGACCTCTGACTTCAGGTACCGCTCCAGAAGGGTCATGAGGGCCCGGACTTCTGTCTCGGGACGGCTCCAGTTTTCCGATGAGAACGCGTAAAGGGTCAGATAGGAAATCCCGATCTTTCGGCAGGCCTCGACGATGTTCCGAACCGATTCTGCCCCCTTCCGGTGTCCGGCAATCCGCCCCAGGGAGTGGTTCTGCGCCCACCGGCCGTTTCCGTCCATGATGATGGCAATGTGCCGGGGAAGATTGGTTTTGTCCAGCTGATCCATTCAGTGTCTATTTATTGATTTTCAATGATGATTTTTCGTTTGACTATCACAGCCCGCCGACATTTTCAAGGGGTGTTTCACCTCGGACCCGAAGACCAAAAAATAAGGAGCCCAACGGGCTCCTCTGTGTCTGCTCATGCTGGTTGAAAAGGGGCATCAGATTTCCATGATTTCCTTTTCTTTGGCCTGCGTAACCTTGTCGGCCTTCTCGATGAACTCGTCCGTCACCTTCTGTACATCGGCCTGGTACTTGAACAGATCGTCCTCGTTGATGTCGCTGTCCTTTTTCAGTTTCTTCAGCTCCTCGTTGGCGTCTCGCCTGAGATTTCTCAGCTTGACCTTCCCCTCCTCGGCCATCTTCCGGACAATCTTTACCAGGTCCTTGCGCCGCTCCTCCGTGAGCTGCGGGATATTGATCCTGACGATCTTGCCGTCGTTGGCCGGGTTGAGCCCCAGTTCGGATTTCTGGATGGCCTTCTCGATGTTTGGAATGACGCTGGTGTCCCAAGGCGAGATCTGGATCAGGCGGCTCTCCGGCACGGAGAGGGACGCCACCTGGTTGAGCGGCGTGGGCACCCCGTAGTACTCGACCTTGATGCCGTCGAGCAACGCCAGCGAGGCCCGGCCTGTCCGGAGTTTGCCGAAGGACTTCTCGAGAAACTTGATATTCTTTTCCATGTTGTCCTTCAACTCGGAAAAGACCAGATCCGTCATTTCGCTCATGTCAGCCTCCCACGATCGTCCCTACGGTTTTCCCGCATATGACGGACTTGATGTTGCCTCTCTTTGCAATGTTGAACACCCGGATGGGGATGTTATTTTCCCGGCAAAGAGAAATGGCCGTTGCATCCATAACTTTAAGGTTTTTCGCCAAGGCCTCGGTGTAGCTTACTTTTTTATACATCGTAGCATCGGCGTGTTTCACGGGATCCTTGTCATAAACCCCGTCGACCTTGGTGGCCTTCAGGATGACATCGGCCTGGATTTCGGCGGCACGCAGGGCTGCCGCCGTATCCGTCGTGAAGTAAGGGTTTCCGGTTCCAGCCGCGAAAATGACCACCCTTCCCTTTTCCAGGTGGCGTGTGGCCCTTCTGCGGATGAAGGGCTCGGCCACTTCCCGCATCTCGATGGCAGTCTGGAGCCTGCAACTAACCCCGAGCCCCTCGAGAACGCTCTGGATGGCCAGGCTGTTGATCACCGTTGCGAGCATGCCCATGTTGTCGGCCTGGGTGCGCTCCATGCCCCGGGCGCTGCCCTCGATGCCGCGGAAGATATTTCCCCCGCCGACGACGACACCGATCTCGACGCCCAGCTTTACGACGTCGCGGATCTCCGCGGCGATGGTCTGGACGATGCCGGGGTCTATGCCGAAGGAGCGGCCCCCCATCAGGGCCTCGCCGCTCAGCTTCAATAGGACCCGCCTGTAGACGGCTTTTTTTGCGCCTGTCATCTCACCTGCAGCTTTCCGGACATTCTCGGCGGTTTGTTACAGGGCGTTTTCCTAGCACTCGTCCCCGCCGAGCTGGTAGCGCACAAAACGCTTTACGAGGATGTTCTCGCCCGTCTTGGCGATGGCTGCCTTGATGAGGTCCTCCACCGTCTGGTTCGTGTCCTTGATGAACTTCTGCTTCACGAGACAGACTTCCTCGTAATATTTCTTGAGCTTACCCTCCACGATCTTGTCGGCGATCTTCTCGGGCTTCCCTTCGGCAATGACCTGCTTGCGGTAGATGTCCTTCTCCCTCTGCAGGGCCGCCTCGGGTACGTCCTCGGGCTTCACATAGAGGGGGTTCATGGCGGCCACATGCATGGCAAGATCCCTGGTGAGGGTCTTGAAGTCTTCCGTCTTGGCCACGAAATCGGTCTCGCAGTTGACTTCGATCATGACGCCGACCTTGCCGCCCATGTGAATGTAGGAGGTCACCAGGCCGTCCTTTGTGGCACGGGAGGACTTCTTCGTTGCCGCAGACAGTCCTTTCTCCCTCAGAAAGTCGATCGCCTTTTCAAAATTGCCGCCCGCTACCTTCAGGGCCTCCTTGCAATCCATGATGCCGGCGCCCGTTTTGACTCTCAAATCCTTTACGATATCCGCCGAGATTTCCAATTTATCTTTACCTCCTCATCATCAGAGATGTGTATTGTTCCCTTTTAGTTCGCGCTTTTCTCCGCTTCGGCCTCGGTCCCCTTCGTCTCGATGCTCTCCGGCACGTCGGACTCGCCGGCCTCGGCATCTTTCACCTCGGGGGCCTGCCTCTTGTCGCTTTCCGCCTGGATCTTCTCCTCGAATTTCTGCTTGCCTTCGAGGACCGCGTCGGCAATCCTTCCTGCGAAAAGCTTGATGGCCCGGATGGCATCGTCGTTGCCGGGGATGATGTAGTCCACCACATCGGGATCGCAGTTGGTGTCCACGATGGCGACCACGGGAACGCCCAGCTTCCGCGCCTCGTGAACGGCGATATCCTCCTTTTTGGGGTCTACGACGAAAATCGCGGCCGGGTGGCCCTTCATCCGTCGAATCCCCCCCAGCACCTTGTCGAGCTTTTCTTTTTCCTTCTGGTAGAGGAGGATCTCCTTTTTCGGAAAGACGTTGATCGACTCGCTGCCGAACAGCGTGTCGAGTTCGTTCAGGCGGTCGATGCGTTTCTTGATGGTTGAAAAATTGGTGAGCATACCGCCCAGCCAGCGGTAGTTCACATAGGGCATCCCGCTGCGCTCGGCTTCCTCGCGGATGGATTCCTGGGCCTGCTTCTTGGTGCCCACGAAAAGGACTTCGCCTCCGTTGGCAACGGTGTTGACAACAAAGCTGTAAGCCCCCTTGAACATCTCAACCGTCTGTTGAAGGTCAATGATGTAAATGCCGTTGCGGGCTCCGAAAATATAGGGTTTCATCTTGGGGTTCCACTTGTTGGTCTGATGACCGAAGTGTACACCCGACTCGAGCAGCAATTTCATCGACACGGTAGACATAGGATTCTCCTTTTCCTGTTTGTTTCCTCCACCCCTTCACCTTGCCGGGGAACTTTTCGCGCGAAAAGCAACAGGCCCGGCAATCCGAGGGTGTGAGAGATAGAACGGGTTTAGTTAGCACAAAGCCGTATAATTGGCAAATAAAAATTTAATCCCCCTGCCCCCTGTTTGAAAGAGGGATCAAGGGGATTCTTTGCTTCCCTGGCCCCTGTACCCTGGACCCTGTTTACGTCGTATAATGCGCGTTGATTTTGACGTACTCTACGGTCAGGTCCGAGCTGTAGACGCGGAAACCCTTCGTGCCCTGCCCGAGTTTCACGAGGACCTTGACCTGCTCTTTTTTCATCACCTCGGCAAGTTCCTGCAAGTGGCTCGAAATCCCCTGGCCCTGCCTGAACAGCGGAAGCCCGTCGAAGTAAAGCTCCACGGCATCGCCGTTTACGGGCACGCCTGCCGCGCCGACGGCCGAGATCACCCGGCCCCAGTTCGGATCCCCGCCGTAAAAGGCTGTCTTGACGAGGTTCGACCGGGCGATCTGGTAGGCAACGGCTTTTGCCTCCCCCGTCGTCTTCGCCCCCTCGACAACGATTTCGATCAGTTTCGTCGCCCCTTCCCCGTCGCGGACGATGGATTTGGCGAGTTCCGTCATCACTTCGGTGAGCATCCCCGTGAAAACGGCAAAATCCCGTGTCGTCGTCCGAATCTTGCGATTTCCGGCCAGGCCGTTTGCCAGGATCAGGACCGTGTCGTTCGTGCTCATGCAACCGTCTACGCTGATGGCATTGAAACTCTGGTCGACCGCCTCCCGAAGCGCCCGCTTCATGGCCTGGTCGTCGATGTCGGCATCCGTCAGAACGAAGGCCAGCAATGTCGCCATGCCGGGCTCGATCATTCCCGCCCCTTTGGCAATCCCGCAGACGCAGATATCGCTTCCGCCGACGGGCCCCTCCCGGAACTGAATCTTCGGGTAGCGATCCGTCGTCATGATCGCCTCCGCCGCTTCGGGAATTCCACCGGGGGAGAGCCCCTTGACGAGCCGGCTAACGTTGCCGGCCACCTTGTCGATGGGCAGCTTGCGGCCGATGACGCCCGTCGAGGCCACAAGGACCTGGGCTTCATCGATCTGCAGGGCCCCGGCGCAGAAGCGCGCCATTTTCAAGGCATCCTGGTATCCCTCATCGCCGGTGGCCGCGTTGGCATTGCCGCTGTTGATGATGACGGCCCGCGATGTGCCGCCCTTGATCCGCTCCATGTCGAGCAGCACCGGCGCCGCCTTGAAGACGTTCGTCGTGAAGACGCCTGCCACCTTCGCAGGAGACTCGGAATACAGAAGCGCCAGGTCCTTCCTGCCGTCCTCCTTGATCCCCACCGCAATCCCCGCGGCTTGAAACCCGGGGACGATGAATTTGCTATTATCTTCCATGCTTTTTCCCTTCCTCTCAAGGATGCATCGAAAAAGGTCTCTGAGCGAGCATTTGAAGCGTTTCTCGTGAACCGCTTTTATCGAAGCGAAACGCCCGCAAACCCATCTGTCTGAGCCTGAAAGGCGAGTTTATGGGTTTGCAGTGGAGCAAGATTTAGAGCGGTCGATAAACGGTTCAGCGAGCGATGAGATCTTTTTCGGTGCGACCTCATTTCCCGCAGCACTTCTTGTACTTCTTCCCGCTCCCGCAGGGGCAGGGGTCGTTGCGGCCGACCTTGTCGGCCGCCTCCTTCCTGACCTGTTTCACCGGAGCACCCGCCGTACCGTGAGTCATCACCACATCGCGCTGCGTCTTGTCCCTGAAGGTCTCCACTTCCTCCTCCCGCTGGATCTGGACCAGGGAAAGTTTCTGGAGAGTGTCCTGCCGCACGCGGTACATCATGTCCAGGTACATCTCGTAGCCTTCCTTCTGGTACTCCCGGACAGGGTCCTTCTGGGCATAACCCCGAAGGCCGATGCCTTCCCGGAGGTGATCCATCCCCAGGAGATGGTCTTTCCAGAAGGTATCGATGGACTGGAGCATAATGGCCTTCATCAGGTAGTCCCAGAGCGGCTTGCCGAAATTCTGCTCCTTGCGGTGCAGATGCGCCAGGACGGCGGAGCGGATCTCCTCGACCATCGCATCCCGGCTGAGCTGTTCCCGCCCGGCATCACTGAAGCGAAGCTTGAGGGAGAAGAGCTGATACAGAATGTCATCGAGGCCCTTGAGGTTCCACTCCTCGGAGTGCGTTTTCTCGTCCACGTATTCCCCGACGGTGGTTTCGACGACCTCGTCGAGCATCTCCTCGAGCATCCCCCAGGGGTCCTCGCCCTTGAGGACGTCCTTGCGCTGGTCGTAAATGGCCACGCGTTGAGCGTTCATCACGTTGTCGTACTCCAGGAGGTGCTTGCGGATGTCGAAGTTGTGCGCCTCGACGCGTCGCTGTGCGTTTTCGATCGCCTTGCTCAGCAGGTTGGCTTCGATCGGCTGGCCCTCCTCGATCCCGATACGCTCCATGATGGACTGGATGCGCTCGCCTCCGAAGATCCGCAACAGATCGTCATCCAGGGAAAGGTAGAAGCGCGAGGAGCCCGCATCGCCCTGGCGACCCGAGCGGCCCCGGAGCTGATTGTCGATCCGCCGGCTCTCGTGGCGCTCCGTGCCGAGGATGTGCAGCCCGCCCAGCTGCGCGACCCCCTCCCCCAGCTTGATGTCGGTGCCGCGGCCGGCCATGTTCGTCGAGATGGTGACGCCCCCCCAGTGCCCCGCCTGGCTGATGATCTCCGCTTCCCGCTCATGGTGCTTGGCGTTGAGAACGTGATGTTTTACTCCCTTCCGGGAGAGCATGGTGCTCAGCTTTTCCGAATTTTCGATGGAGATGGTGCCAACGAGCACGGGCCGCCCCTGCTTGTGCAGCTCCTTGATCTCCTCGATGGCGGCATCGTACTTTTCCTTCTCCGTCCGATAGATCACGTCGGCATGATCCGTCCGGATCATGGGCATGTTCGTGGGGATCACCATGACTTCGAGGTCATAGATCTCCTTGAACTCGGCCGCTTCCGTGTCCGCCGTACCGGTCATCCCGGCCAGCTTCTCGTACATCCGGAAGTAATTCTGAAAGGTGACGGAGGCCAGCGTCTGGTTCTCCCGCTCGATCTTGACGTTTTCCTTCGCCTCGAGGGCCTGGTGCAGCCCCTCGCTGTAGCGCCGCCCGGGCATCAGGCGGCCCGTGAACTCGTCGACGATGAGCACTTCGCCGTCCTTCACGACATAGTCCACGTCTCGCTTGAATAGGGTGTGTGCCTTCAGGGCCTGATTCACATGATGGAGCAACTCGATGTTGCGCGGGTCGAAGAGGTTCTCGACCTTCAGGGATTTCTCCACCCGCGCCACCCCCTCCTCGGTGAGGACGACGGTCCGGGCCTTCTCGTCGATCGTGTAATCCTTTTCCTTCCTGATTCCGGGGATGATCTGGTTGATGCGGTAGTACTTGTCCGTCGACTCCTCGGAAGGGCCCGAGATGATGAGCGGGGTCCTCGCCTCGTCGATGAGGATGCTGTCGACCTCGTCGACGATGGCATAGTGGAAGTCCCTCTGGACGTAATCCTCGAGGGTGAACTTCATGTTGTCCCGCAGGTAGTCGAACCCGAACTCGTTGTTCGTGCCGTAGGTGATGTCGCAGCCGTAGGCCTTGCGCCTCTCCTCGTCGGTGAGACCGTGCACGATGACACCGACGGAGAGCCCCAGAAAATTGTAGATGGGCCCCATCCAGGAGGCGTCCCGCCGGGCCAGGTAGTCGTTTACGGTGACCAGCTGGGCCCCCTTGCCCGTGAGGGCATTCAGGTACAGGGGCATAGTGGCGGCAAGGGTCTTCCCTTCGCCCGTCTTCATCTCGGCGATCTTGCCCTCGTGGAGCACGATTCCCCCGATGAGCTGCACATCGAAGGGCCGCATCCCCACGGTCCTCCATGCCGCTTCCCGGACAACGGCGAAGGCCTCCGGCAGGATGTCGTCGACGGAGGCCCCGTTTGCGAGCTTCTCCTTGAATGCGGCCGTCTTGGCCTTCAACTCATCGTCGGAGAGCTTCTTGACGGCGGGCTCGAGGCGATTGATCGCGTCAACGAGAGGCGCTATGCGCTTCAGCTCCCGCTCGTTCTTGGTTCCGAACATTTTCTGGATGAAATTCAACATGACCCAACCTAAAAAAAACCCGGTAAGTCCTTACCGGATTTGAGTGTATACCCTATTTTTTCGAAAAAGGGAATCAGCGGAGATAGTTCCTGGGGTTGACGTAAACTCCGTTCAGGCTCACGGAGTAGTGGAGATGCGCGCCGGTGCTTCGGCCTGAATTCCCGACATACCCGATGACATCGCCCCTCTTGACGACCTGGCCCTTGCTCACGGCGGCCCGGAAGAGGTGGGCGTAGAGGGTTCCGATGCCCCTTCCGTGTTCGATCTGTATCATGAGACCCATGTCGGGCCGTTTCTCCACGTTCGCCACGATCCCGTCGGCCGGCGCCTTGATGGGAGCGCCGAGCTTGGTGGCAATGTCGATGGCCGTATGGAACTCGCTTCGCCCGCCGAAGGGGTTTGTCCTGCGCCCGAACTCCGAGGTCACCCAGCCCGTCACCGGCCAGCCGGAAGGTGTCACGGCCGCAATCGATCTCTGGGCACGGAGGTATTCCTGCAGTTCCGCAAGGCTGCGCTCCCGGGCCGAGGCATCCTCGAGCAGCCGATCCATGCGCCGGTTGAGGTTTGTCAGCTTGTCGGACCCGGCCTCATCGGCCGGCATCGGTCCGCCGATCCCCAGGACCTGCTCCCTCGCTTTCGGGTTTTCCTTCTTGGAAAGCTTCCGGGACTTCCCCGTCAGTTCGCTCGCCATGTTCCGGATCTTTTCATCGACCTGCTTGAGCTCGGCCAGCTGCCTGTCGAAGAAGGATATCTTCTCCTGGAGGGTGTCGATCTGCTCCTGCTGCGTCGATGCCAACTCACGCAGGTTGGCCAGTTCCATCTGCTCGAGCTTGAGCGTCAGGTAATCAACGGCACAGTATCCGAAGAAACAAAAGAAAATAACCGAGAAGATGGCCGTGAGCCGGAAATGGAGAGGGGTGGCGAGGAACTTTTTGACGGAATCCTTTTTCTTATGCGGAATGATCAAGAGGGTATAAAAATGCTTCGGCATTGCTCATCCTCATCCTTACGTTGTACTCGAAAACCGGAAATGATACTTTCAGTTTTCCCCTACAAGTACGGGAAGAAAGAAGTCGCGTGATGCCGAGGGACAATTCATATCCCCCAAATCACAGCGTCGAAAACTGCCCCGTTCAGAATCTTGCAGCAGCTTGATTTCGGAGGCAGGGCACCTACATACCCGCAAAAGAACATCCTGTCAAGCCGAAATCGACTTTTTCAGGGTAAATGCAACAATTTCAACGAATTATTGATAACTCCGGGTCAGATATTCACCCCTTTCCCGGGCGTGCGCCGTGACTTCCCACCTCTCCTTCGGGGGCCTTCTTGACGGTGATCAGCGGGTCGCCCACGTCGACCTGATCTCCGGGGTTTTTTAAAACCTCCACGACTTTTCCATTGATGGCCGACACAACGTTGTTGAGCATCTTCATGGCCTCGAGAACGATCAGCACCTGTCCGGCGGACACCTCGTCACCTTCCGAGACGGGAACCTCGTTGATGGTGCCCTTGATGGGCGACCGGATGTCGCCGTCCTTGGCCAGGGCCTCGATCTCCTTTGCCGTCAGCGTCATCTTCCTGGCCACCTTCTCGCCTTCCTGCTCCATCTCCGTCAGGATCGGTTCTGGATGATGGTCGATCACGAGATAGGTTACGGCATCGCCGCTCGAGGTCTTGCGCTGGGGCCCGATGACGATGGAGTGAAGCTTGCCGTATGCATCGGGGAATTCGAAGGTGTCGCCCAGATTGAAGCCGCCCTTCTTGAACCAGACCTTCGGCGGCAGGACCCAGACCTTCCCGTATTTCTCCTCGAACTTGAAGAAGCTCACCGCGTCGTTCGGGTGCTGAAGGTAGAGGACCAGTTCCTCTTCCGAGGCCTTGCGCTCGAGCCTCTTTTCCAGGACCCTTTTCTCGATCGTGAGATCCACGTCCTCGATTTTCTGGTAGCCATAGTCGCGCTCGACGATCTTTTTCCAGTTGGCGCCGAAGACGGCCTCGTAGATCCAGTCGTCGGGCTTGTGGAAGGGCAGCTCGCCGTAACGGCCCAGCATGAGGTTCTTGAGATCGTCATTTGCGTCCTTGTACCGGGCCCGTTTCAGGACGTTGTTGACGGCCGTCGTCCAGAGGATCTGCGAGCCCGGGGTTACGCTCCACCAGTTGCCCAGCTCGACCTGAACCTTTGGAAGTTCCTGCTGGAGGATCTCCGGCATGAGGTGCAGGAAATTCCCTTTCACGGCCTGCTCGAAGCTCGAGCCGGTGGCCCCGCCGGGCAGCTTGTGGATCTGCACGGTGGGGTCGAAGCCCAGGAACTGGGATTCGAAGTCCTTGTAGTACTCCCGCTCGGGCCGCAGCTTGTTGGAAGTGTCGATGATGCCCTGCTTGTTGATCCCCACGCAGGGGTAACCATAGTCCTCGAGGGTCTCGACGATCGTCAGGATGGGGGGAGGTCCGTAGAACCCCGAGAAGGAGTGGTCGCCGCCGTTGACGATCTTCGCGCCGTTGCGCACGGCCTCGACCGTGCGGCCGATGTCGTTTCCGTCGGTGTTGTGGCCGTGGTAGTGGATCAGCAGGTCGGGGAACCGGTCGAGAATGGCCTTCGCCAGGTCGCCGATCCGCTTCTGCGTGCCGAGACCGCCGTGGTTCTTGATACACAGGATGATATCCTCGCCTGTCACGTCGAGGATCTCGCCCACCTTCTTCACGTAGTAGGCGTCCGTGTGTTCGGGACCGGTCGAGAAGCAGATGGCGGGCTCGAGAATCCGGTTGGCCCTCTTCACCTCCTCGAAGACGGGGATCATGTTCGGGACATAATTGAGGAAGTCAAAGACGCGGAAAACATCGATCACTTCCGCGAAATGCTGTATGGTCAGCCGGACCACATTGTCCGGGTAGGGCCGGTACCCGAAGAGGTTGATCCCCCGGACGAGCGTCTGGAACAGGGTGTCCGGCATCATGGACTTCAGGACCCGGAGCTTCTCGAAGGGGTTGATCTGCTTGCGCAGCATGTCCACGTGGACCGAGGCCCCGCCGGAGATTTCGATGGAGAAGTAGCCGCAGGCGTTCCGCTCCCCGGCCACGAGCATCTGCGTGTGCGGCAGGACCCGGTTCTTGAAGTCGGACTGGGAGAGGTCCCTCTCGGTGTTCGTCATGAAGTAGCCCTTCGACCGGCGGATACTGTCGAGGACATATTTGACCCCGTGCTCCTTCAGCTCCCGGGGGGTGATGCGCTCATCGGTGACTTTCACTGCTTTCTTCGCCATCTCTCTCTTCTCTTCTCTTCTTATCTCTTTCTGAACCCTGTACCCTATACCCTGTTTCCTAGTATGCGTACGGGTTGATCTTCTTCACATGGATTTCGGCGATGAGCTTGGCCAGCTTGGCCACCTCCCGCTCCGTTTCCGGGTACCCGAAAATCTCGGGGTGCGTCTCGATATAGCCCGTGTCGAACCGGCCCGCCCTGAAATCCGGCTCGTCGCAGATCGCCAGATAGAACGGGATCGTCGTCTTCGGCCCCACGATGTTGAAACCCAGCAGGGCCCGTTTGAGCCGGTCGATCGTCTCGTTCCAGTCGTAGCCGCGGCAGGTGAGCTTCACCATGAGCGAGTCGTATTCCGTGGGGATCTTGTAACCCTGGTAGACGAGCCCGTCGAGGCGGATGCCGGGGCCGCCTGGGGAATGGTAGACCTCGACGGTTTTGCCGCCCTCGGGCATGAAGCTGTTCTTGGGGTCCTCGGCATTGATCCGGACCTGGACGGCCTTGCCCATCATGTGGACGCGTTCGGCGGGGATGTCGATCGCCTCGCCCTGGGCAATCCGGATCTGCTGGCGGACGATGTCCACGCCCGTGAGTTCCTCCGTCACGGTATGCTCCACCTGGAGGCGCGTGTTAACTTCCATGAACCAGAAGTCGTTCGTCTTGGAGTCGACGAGGAACTCGACCGTCCCGGCGTTGACGTAGTTCGAGCCTTTCGCCGCGGCAATGGCCGCGTCGTACATCCTCTCCAGGACGTCCTTCGGCAGATCAGCCGGGGCGATCTCGAGAAGCTTCTGGTGCCGGCGCTGGATCGAGCAGTCCCGGGTACCGAGGTGGATGACATTGCCGTGTTCGTCTGCAAGGATCTGGACCTCCACGTGCCGGGGCGCCTCGATGCACTTCTCCACGTAGATGCTGTCGTCGTTGAAGGCGGACTTCGCCTCGGTCCGGGCGATGGGGAGCTGCATGAGCAGATCCGAGTCGTTTTCCACCCTCCGGATCCCGCGTCCGCCTCCCCCGAGGGAGGCCTTCAGCATGATGGGGTATCCCGCCTTCTTTCCGAACTCGATGGCCTGCCGGATGCCGGCTTCGCCTGGCTCAAGCGTTGACGTCCCCGGTACGAAGGGAATTTTCGTCTTTTCCATGATCTGCCGGGCTACGACCTTGTTGCCCAGGTCGCGGATCACATCGGGCGGGGGGCCGATAAACGCGATGCCCGCCTTTTCGCAGGCGGCGGAGAAATCGGGGTTTTCCGCAAGGAAGCCGTAACCGGGGTGTATGGCGTCGGCACCGCTTTTCTTGGCCGCCCAGATGTGCTTTTCCACGTCCAGGTAGTCCCTGCGGGGACCGTTGCCGATGAGAATGGCCTCGTCGGCAAGGCGGATGAAATAGGCCTCGCTGTCGGGTTTCTCGTAGACGGCCACGGTCTTGAGGCTCATTTCCATGGCCGTGCGGATGATCCGCAATGCGATCTCCCCGCGGTTTGCGATCAGGATCTTGCGGATCCGTCTTTCCTTCGTTTTCCTCGCTGCCATCGGATTCCTTCTTGCGTCATTCGGGCCGATTTCGGCCTCTGACATGCTCCTTTTTTTCATGAAGGTTTGCTTATACGGTCAACCTGGAAACCTGTCAAGGGCTTTGTTCCAGGGAATCCATAAATTGTCTTGACTTTAAAAGTTCCTTTGGGCTAAACGGTGCGGATATTAATTGATACGCGCAGCTCGGAAAGGAGCATCTATGGCAAAGCACGACACGAAAGCCCTGAGAAACATCGCGATCGTCGGTCACGGCGGCACCGGGAAGACGTCGATCGCCGAATCCATGCTCTTTGTCTCCGGGAAAACGGACCGCCTGGGTCGCCCGGATGACGGCACGTCCATCATGGACTGGGAGCCCGAGGAGCAGAAGCGCCGTATCTCCATCAGCGCCGCAGTGGCCTTCGTCGAGTGGGACAAGCACCGGATCAACATCCTCGACACGCCGGGCGACGCCAATTTCGCCATGGACACCAAGAGCTGCCTCCGTGTCGCCGACGGGGCCGTCGTGATCGTCGATGCCGTGGGCGGAGTGGAATTCCAGACGGAGAAAGTCTGGGAGGCCTCAGACGAATACACGCTTCCGCGCCTGATCTTCATCAACAAGATGGACCGCGAAAGGGCCAATTTCAGCAGCACACTGGACAGCATCAAAGCGAAGCTGGGCAAGAAGGGAACTCCCCTGTTTATCCCCATCGGCGCGGAGGACAAGCTCAAGGGCATTATCGATCTCATGCAGATGAAGGCCCTCTTCTTCGACGACCCCAAGGGCAAGGTGAAGGCCGGCGAGATCCCCGCGGAGCTCGCCGACGAGGCAAAGAAGTACCGCGAAGCCATGACCGAGGACATCGCCGAGTGCGACGAAGCCCTCATGGACAAATACCTCGAAAGCGGCGAGCTCACCCCGGAGGAACTGAAGACGGGGCTGCGCAAGGGTGTCGTGAGCGGGTCCCTGTTCCCCGTCGTCTGCGGTGTCGCCAACCGCAACATCGGCATTGCCCCGCTCATGGACCTCGTCGTGGCCGCCATGCCCACTCCGCCGGATCGCGGGGACGCGAAGGGGAAAAACCCCTCGACGGGTGCCGACGAGGTACGGAGCCCCGACGAGAAGGCCCCCTTCTCCGCTTACGTATTCAAGACCATCTCGGATCCCTTTGCGGGCCGCCTGACCCTTTTCAGGGTCTACTCCGGCACGGCCAGCTCCGACGGAACCTTCTTCAATCCCACCCGCAAGACGACGGAGCGCTTCGGCAACATTTTCTATCTCGACGGGAAAAGCCAGAAGCCGGCCGAATCGGTCGTCCCCGGAGACATCGCCGCCGTGTCAAAACTGAAGGAGACCTTCACGGGCGACACGATGACCGATGAGAAGAGCCCCATTCAGTACGAAAAGGTCCAGCCGATCCCCGCCATCATCTCCTTCGCCGTCCAGCCCAAGTCCAAGGGCGACGAGGAGAAGATCATGTCGGGGCTCAACCGCCTCGTCGAGGAGGATCCCACGCTCAACTACCGCAGGGACGAGCAGACCCGCGAGATCATCCTCTCTGGAATGGGACAGGTCCACATCGAGATCGCCGTAGAAAAGATGAAGCGCAAATTCGGCGTCGAGGTGACGCTGACGACGCCCAAGGTCCCCTACAAGGAGACCCTCAAGGGCAAGACGACCGTCCAGGGCCGCTACAAAAAGCAGTCCGGCGGACGCGGCCAGTTCGGCGACACGTGGCTCGAGATCGAGCCCCTGCCCAGGGGCGGCGGGTTCGAGTTCGTCGACAGGATCGTCGGCGGCGCAATCCCCAGGAATTACATCCCCGCCGTCGAGAAGGGTATCGTCGAGGCCATGCTGGAAGGCGTGCTCGCAGGCTACCCCGTCGTGGACGTGAAGGTTTCGCTCTTTGACGGATCCTTCCACACGGTGGACTCCTCGGAAATGGCCTTCAAGATCGCCGGCTCCATGGGGTTCAAGAAGGGCGTGGAGCAGTGCAACCCGACGCTGCTCGAGCCCATTGTCAACATCGACATCGAGATCCCCGACGAATACATGGGCGACGTAATCGGCGATCTCAACTCAAGGCGCGGCCGTGTGATCGGCATGGAGCCCAAGGGGCACAACCAGATCATCAAGGGGCAGGTGCCGCTGGCCGAAATCCTGCGATACGCTCCGGATCTGCGCTCGATCACGAGCGGACGCGGGACCTTCACCTACAGCCACTCCCACTACGAGGAGGTGCCGCCCATGATCGCCGAGAAGGTCATCGCCGCCGCCCGTAGAGAAAAGGAAGAGAAGGGTTGATCAAGGCAGGAGTTCTCACGCTCAGCGACAAGGGGGCCCGCGGGGAACGCGAGGACCTGAGCGGCCCGGAAGTGATCCGGATCCTGAAGGAGATCGGGATCGAGACCGAACGCTGCGAGATCGTTCCCGACGAGGCGGAGATCATCGCCCGGAAACTCATCGAGTTCGTCGACGAGCGCAAACTGGATCTCGTCGTCACGACGGGCGGGACGGGCGTGAGTCCCCGGGACGTGACCCCGGAGGCCACCCTGAAGGTCATCGACCGGGAGATCCCCGGCATGGCCGAAGCCATGCGGCGCGAGAGCATGCTTAAGACGCCTCACGCCATGATCTCGCGCGCCATTGCGGGAATCCGCAAGACGACCCTCATCGTCAACCTGCCCGGCAGCCCGAAGGGCGTCAGGGAAAACCTGGCGGTGATCCTCCCAGCATTGAAACACGCCATTGAGAAGATCAAGGGAGATCAGAGCGACTGCGCCACCTGAAAACGAGAAGTTGAGAGGTTGAGAAGGTGAGAATGTTGGCAATGCTTCCGCCTTCCGACCCTCTCACCCTCTCACCCTCTCACCCTCTGATCCGTTCCTGCCTGTCGAGCCATTGGCATCCAATCCCAGAATCCTGCGGAGTGTCTCCATGGTGCGGGCGCGGTGCGTGCCGGGCCAGTAGACCCCATGGCATTTCGGGCACACCCGAAATGATTTTTGTGTCCGGAACACATAATCGGGGACGTGCGGCCGCACCTCATCCGGCACTGCTTCTTTCAGGGATTCATTGCAGCGAAGGCACACGGTGAAGAGCTTGTCCGGTTCAGGCCTGAGGCCAAGCTTCCTGAAGACCTCGACGATCTGGTCTTCCACCCGGTCGCTCTCCACAAAAAGAATGATGCCGGGGTGCTGCCGGGCCAGGACATCCTTGCGTCTCGTCAGGACGGCCCTCCCCTCCCGCTCCGCTTTCCGCAGAAACACGCGGTCGGCTTCCCCGCGCCAGTAGACCGTGTCATAGCCCAGGATCCTCAGCCACCTGGACAGTCGCCCCAGGGAGCTGTCGGCAAGGAACTTCATCGCAGCCTTTCTTCAGGTAGAAAGTGAAAATACTAGATCATCCCCGTCGACTGGGGCGGGGGCGGCTGATAGGGGGAGCCGCTTCGGAGGAGCGCAAGGTTTTTCTGCTCGAGGTCGTCGATCTTCCGGTAGAGCTTGTTCATCCGGAGTGTCATTCGGAGCTTGTCAATGGCTCCGAGGAGTGCGGCCATGACAAACCCGATCACGAAGAATGTAAAGACGAGAAAATAGACCGGAATTTCGTCGTAGGCGTAACCGAAGTATCGCAATTTGATCGGATCGCTGTTCTGCACGCCGAACGTGACAAAGAAGAAAGCAAAGGCAAGGATGACGATCAAATAGAGGAACCTCATGGTCTGACCTCCTCCTCGTATTTCCTGAAATGCGGCAGGAGCAACTCTTTCGTTTTCATGATGTCTTCGGAGATGATCCTCACCTCCCCGAAGACGGAAAGGGAATTCGTGTCCCCGATCCATCGCGGCACGATGTGCATGTGCAGATGGTCCTCCACGCCTGCGCCGGCAGCCCGTCCCAGATTCATTCCCAGGTTGAAGCCCTGGGGGTCCATGGCTTCCTTGAGCACTTTGACACACCGGGCCGTCAGGTCGAACATCTCGCAGTGCTCCTCGAGCCGAAGTTCCTCGATGTTGCGTACGTGCCGGTGCGGCGCCACCATGAGGTGACCCGTGATATAGGGGTAACGGTTCAGGATGATGAAGGCGTACTTGCCGTCATAGAGCACAAACCCGTTGTCCCGGATGGAGTCCCTGCAGAAAATGCACCCTTCCACCTTCTTCCCCCTGATGTATTCCATTCGCCATGGCGCATAAATGCTTTTCATGACCCTGTACCCGGTCTGCCTATTCAGCCTTCGTCGATTGCAATGATCCGGCCCGTGATCGCGTTCTCGCCGACCTCCAAAATCCCGACCGTGTTGGAACCGGCGTGACGCCTGTCGCAGGCCGTCCCCGGGTTGAAGAAAAGAATCCCCTCCCGGATGTGATTCGCCGGATAATGGCTGTGGCCGTAAACGATGCAGTCCACGTTGTCGAATTCACCCCGGATCCGATCCTCCAGGTCGAAGGGCGAGCCCCAACCGTGGATGAGGCCGATGCGGAAACGGCCGATCTGGAGAACACGCTTGGGAGGGATCTCGTCCTCGACGCGGGATGAGTCCATGTTCCCGCAGACGGCGATGACGTCCTTGTCCCCGAAGGCATCCAGGACCCCGAGATCGACGAGGTCGCCCGCATGGAGGATCATTTCGGCATCGTGGAAGTGCTTCCGGATGATGGCGAGGAGCCTCTCGTCGGGTCCCCTGAGATGCGTGTCGGAGATAACGCCGATCTTCAACCTGATCCCTCCAGGAACGATTGGGATTATATCGCCCAACGGCAAAAAGACAAGTCTTTTTTGGCATGTGCAAGGATCGTCCGTGCTTTCGGTTTGACTTTTTCGCGGCGGGATACTAAGATTGAATTGGGCGAAAGGGGAGAATGGAAATGCTCGAAAACACCCTCGAAAAGATCGCCGAGAAGATAATGACCCTCGACGAGGCATCGCTTGCCTCTCTCTGGGATCAATACAAGCAGAAGATGGAAAAGTTCCAGCCCACGAGGGAGTGGGAACGCTCCGTCATCGTCTTCTTCATCATCAATTCCGTCCGAGTCAAGAATCATATCTTCAACGAGCGCATCCTTCACCATCAACAGCACGGTGAGCCCAGGCCGGAAGAGCCGGCGCCGAAGGGCAAACCGAACCTCAAGCTCGTCAAGTAGATGAACAGATCCCAGGCCCTCAAAAGAGTCACCGAACTCCGGGACCTCATCGAGTACCACAACCGTCGGTACTATCAGCTCGACGACCCGGAGATCTCCGACTACGAATACGACAGGCTCATGCGGGAGCTCGCGGATCTCGAAGAGCTCTTCCCGGATATCGACCGCACTGCCTCACCTACCCAGCGCGTAGGGGCCTTGCCGCTGGAGAAGTTCGGCACCGTCATTCATCTCACTCCCATGCTCAGCCTCGGCAATGCCTTCTCGGAAGAGGAGGTCTCGGAGTTCGAGGAGCGTATCAGGCGGCTGCTCGGAGACAAGGCGGAGCTCGACTTCGTGGCGGAGCCGAAGATCGACGGCGTCGCCGTCAACCTGATCTATGAAAAGGGCGTTTTTCGCGTCGGCGCCACCCGGGGCGACGGATTCACCGGCGAGGATGTGACACAGAATCTCCGGACGATCCGCACCCTGCCCCTGAAGATGAGACCGCGTGACCATGAATCTGTCCCGGACCGCATCGAAATCCGGGGAGAGGTCTATCTCGAGAAGGAAGCCTTTCGCAAACTCAACGAACGCAGGGTCGAGCAGGGGGAAAGCGCTTTCGCCAACCCGCGAAACGCCGCCGCGGGGTCCCTGCGTCAGCTCGACCCCCGCATCACGGCCAAACGGCCCCTCAAAATCTTCTGCTACGGCGTGGGCAGCATCGAGGGAAAGAGTTTTACGACCCACTGGGACACCCTGCAGACGCTGCGAGACTGGGGCTTGCCGACCAATCCCGACATCCGTCTTGCCCGCGACCTTCAGGCCTGCGTCGGCTACTATCGTCACATCGAATCCATCCGGGAGAAGCTCCCCTACGAGATCGACGGGATCGTTCTCAAGGTCAATTCGCTTTCCCTCCAGGACCGCCTGGGGATGGTGTCCCGAAGCCCCCGCTGGGCCGTGGCCGTCAAGTTCGCGCCCACGCAGGCAACGACCGTCATCGAGGACATCGTCATCGGCGTGGGCAGAACGGGCGTGCTGACCCCCGTTGCCGTCATGGAACCCGTCCAGGTGGGCGGCGTCACGGTGAGCCGGGCAACCCTGCACAACGAAGACGAGATCGCCAAGAAGGACATCCGCATCGGCGACACCGTCATCGTGCAGCGGGCGGGCGACGTGATCCCCGAGGTCGTCAAGGTCGTCGAAGGCAGGCGGACCGGAAAAGAGACTCTCTTCCGGATGCCCGTCACCTGCCCCGTCTGCGGCTCGAGGGTCGTGAGGCTCGAGGGCGAGGTGGCCCACCGCTGCATCGATCTGGCCTGCCCCGCTCAGATCCGGGAAAACATCAAACACTTCGTCTCCCGGGGCGGCATGGACATCGAGGGGCTGGGTGACAAGATCGTCTGCCAGCTGCTGGACGCCGGGCTGATTCGAGACCCTGCCGACCTGTACGACATCACGAAGGAGCAGCTCCTCGATCTCGAGCGCTTTGCCGACAGATCCGCGGACAACCTCATCCAGGCGATCACCCGCTCGAAGCACCCTCCGCTGGAGCGTCTGCTCTTTGCCCTTGGCATCCGCCACGTGGGCGAATACGTGGCAAAGATCCTGGCCAGGAAGTTCGGGAGTGTGGGAAAGATCGAGGCCGCAAGCCAGGAGGAACTGACGGCGATCGAGGGGATCGGCCCGACCATCGCAGAGAGCATCTACCGGTTTTTCCACGAACCGCACAACCTCAAGATCCTCAGGAAACTTGAACAGTCCGGTGTCCGGCCCGTCGTCGAGAAGCATGCCACATCAACGGCACTGGCGGGCAAGACCTTCGTCTTCACGGGCTCTCTCAAAGGTTTTTCCCGAGAGAAAGCCAAAGAGATCGTGGAATCCCTCGGGGCGGCAGCCACTTCGTCCGTTTCGAAAAAGACGGACTACGTCGTCGCCGGCGAGGACCCCGGTTCCAAATACGAAAAGGCGAAGTCGCTGGGCGTCGCGATCCTCGACGAGGATGGTTTCCTGAAGCTCATCCGGGAAACGGAAGAGAAGTGAAAAGAGTTCACATCACCATAACCGGCATGGTCCAGGGTGTCTTCTTCCGGGCCAAGACCCGCAACGAGGCCATCCGGAACCATGTGACGGGATGGGTGAGAAACCTTCCCGACGGCCGCGTCGAGGCGATCTTCGAAGGGAAGCCGGAAGACGTGGACCGCGTCGTCGGTTGGTGCCGCAAAGGCCCAAGCCTCGCCTCAGTCGAGCACGTCGAGGTGGTGGAGGAACCGTGCTCGGGTGCATTCAAGGACTTCAACATCCGCTACGGGGCCTGATGTCGATGGTCCATCGTTCGCCATTCATGAATCAACGAGATGCGCATCAGATCCTATAAATCCCTTAAGGAGGACACGATGAAGAAAAAAATCCATCCGTTTCGGTTGACGTTGCTGGCCTTGTTGCTTGTAGCGGCCCTTTGTCATCAGGCATTCGCCGCCGGCGAGGGGGCAAAACTGGCCGATTACTACCTCAAGAAACAACCGGCGCCGGCCCTTGCCTCGGACTTGACGCTGGCTCAGGCGATGAAGATCCAGACGGACTTTAACAAGGCCATCCAGCCCACCTTCGGCAAGGTCGTGGGTTACAAGGCCGGCCTCACCAACCCCAATGTCCAGAAGGCCTTCGGTGTCGCGGCACCTGTCCGCGGGACCCTCATGGAGAAAATGATCCTCAAATCCGGCACGGCGATCGAGGCTAACTTCGGGGCGCGTCCCCTTTACGAGGGTGACCTGATCCTTCGAGTTGGAAGCGATGCGATCAATTCGGCGAAAACACCGATGGAGGCGCTTGGCGGAATCGACGCGGCCATCCCCTTCATCGAACTTCCCGATCTCGTCTACGCGAAAGACGTGAAGATCAACGGCGCCATGCTCGCCGCCGTCAACATGGCCGCCCGATACGGGATCGTGGGCGACCCCATCCCCGTTCAGGCGACGCCCGACTGGATGGAGCGTCTGAAGAACTTCAAGTGCCAGATCTACGACGAAAAGGGGGTCATGCTGATCGAGGCGCCCGGCTCGAGCCTCCTGGAGCACCCGATCAATGTCGTGCTCTGGATCAGGGATTCACTCAAGGCGGAAGGCATCGCGCTGGAGAAGGGGGATCTCCTGTCTCTCGGCACGATCACGAAACTCACCCCGACGGCGCCCAACACGGTGATAACGGCGCGCTACATGGGTCTGGACCCGAAGGGCCCCGTTGATATTTCCGTGATCTTCAAATAGGTCGAACAGCCGGACTCCCTGCCGCGATCCGCTGCCGTGGGCACGCATCAGCGCCATGGCAGCGGACAGGGAGCCCGGGTTGAGGCCCTTTCGCCAGAGATCCTTCCGCTTCACCATCTCTTCTTGACAGAAGGATTCTTCTCTTTTAGAGTACGCCGGCCGCCGGCGAGGGACTCATGATCCGCGATCTCCCCGCCTCAGCTGCACCGTCCCCGCTCATGGCGCGGCATCGAACGGTGCGTCAAATCGATCGCATCACGGCAGACAGGTCAATCGATGAAATCAACCAGAATAGCCAACCCCGAAGCGAAGCCAGGAAACGAGGCAGTTCCAGAGCCGCCCTCCCCCGTCCGGTCCCGGGACGGCGACAACATTTTCAAAACCCTCACGGAAAAATCGTTTGTCGGCATGTACATCGCACAGGATGGATTTTTCGTACGCGTCAACCCGGTCATCGCCACCATCTCAGGCTACGGGATCGAACAACTGGAAGGGCGTGCGGCGGACAGTTTTATCCACCCCGACGACGTGGAGGCCGTCAAGCGGATGGCCCGGGAGATGCTCCGCGGTCATCGGACGACGGCGCACGAGTTCCGCATCGTCACCCGCGCCGGCGAGATCCGCTGGGTGATGGAAACGGTGACACCGATCACCTACAAGGGCAGGCCTGCGATTTTCGGCCACTTCATGGACATCACCGACCGCAAAGCCATGGAGGAGAAGATTCGCGAGTCGGAAACGCTCTACCGGACCATTTTTGAAACGACGGGGACGGCCACGATCATCATCGAGGAGGACACGACCGTCTCCCTCGTGAACTCCGAGTTCGAGCGGCTCTACGGGGCGCCGAAGCATTACTGGGAAGGAAAACGCAGCTGGCTGGAGTTCGCGGCCGAAAAGGAGCGCGATCGCATGCTCCAGTATCACAACCTGAGACGCATGGACCCCGACGCGGCACCGGGGCGATACGAATTTCGTTTCGTGGACCGGAAAGGCAACGTCAAGGACGTTCTCGTCACGATCTCCATGATCCCCGGGACGGGCCGGAGCGTCTCTTCGCATGCCGACATCACGGAGCTCAAACGCCAGGAGAAGGCCCTCCGACGGCGCGAGCGCGAGATCCAGGCCAAGTCCCGCAACCTCGAAGAGATGAACACGGCCCTGAAGGTCCTGCTCAAGCAGCGCGAATCGGACCAGTCCGAGATGGAGGACAGGGTCCTGGCCAATATCAAGCACCTCGTCATTCCCTACCTGGGAAAACTCAAGACGGGCCGCCTCGGCGACAAGGAGCGGGCTTTCGTCAATGTCCTGGAGTCGAACCTGATGAGCATCATTTCACCCTTTTCCCAGCGACTCACATCCAAGGTTTTGAACCTCACGCCCAAGGAACTCCAGGTGGCAACCCTCGTCAAGGAAGGCCGGACGAGCAAGGAGATCGCAGAACTGATGGATGTCTCACCGGGAACCGTTGCCCTCTACCGGAACCGCATCCGGAAAAAGCTCACCGTCAACGGCAAGAAGGTGAACCTCCAGACGTATCTGGCCTCGCTGAACTGACTGTATATTTTTCATATACAGTTTGTCTGCGATCTTATCACATTGCCTTCGCACCCGACCTGCCTTACACTGCCTCCGTCATCGGACGTCAGGCTGTCCATCCGCCTCGAAGGCTTGCCTTCGGCGGCTCTCAAGACGCGTACGTGTGTCACCCGGCCTGGCTTCCCGGCGTTGAGTCCCCACGCCGAGAACGTCAAACAACGGAGGTCGTCGCCCCTGTGACTCTTATCAAGGACAACATGCCGACCCTGGCCTGACACGATCCCCTGCTCACCCCCGGGAATCAAGATCGGTTCCGTCTGCCGTGCGCTTCGGCAGGCGGGCGACGGGTGTGGTTTGGCCAAATTCCGGAGCGTGCTCCGACAGTTGCACGGCACTCGCGAGGGTCCGGCTTGCGTGCCCTGATGGAAAAATACCGGATGCTTCACCCCGCTGCCCGATGGAATCGGGCCATGCTTCAAACTACGAATTCGAGTTCACGAGGAGGTTTCATGCTGAGTTTTCATCTGAACGAGGAACAGGAAGCTATCAGAGACATGGCGAGAAAATTCGCCGATCAGGAGATCGCCCCCCATGCCATTCACTACGACGAGCGGGATGAGTTCCCCTGGGAGATCGTAAAGAAGCTTCACGAGGTCGGGCTTCTCACCGTCGGCGTACCAGAGGAATTCGGCGGGCCCGGGATCGATTTCATCGGCCAGGCCGTGGTCTGCGAAGAGCTTGCGCGAGGCGACGCCGGTGTCGGAACGACCGTGCTGGCCAGTTGCATGCTCGGCGCGGATCCCGTCGTCATCGGCGGCAACAACGACCAGAAGCAGCGTTTCTTCGATGTCCTGAACAAGGGCGGCCTTGGGGCTTTCTGTCTCACCGAGCCGGGCGCAGGCTCGGACGCCGCTGCGCTCTCCATGACGGCGAAACTTGACGGCGACGCATACATCCTCAACGGCACCAAGCAGTTCATCACCAACGGCGGTGTCGCTGATTATTACACGGTCTTCGCCACCACGGACAAGAAGCTCAAGCACAAGGGCATCGTGGCGTTCATGGTGGACCGCCACTCACCGGGGGTCAGCATCGGCAAGAAGGAGAACAAGCTCGGCATTCGCACCTCCGACACCGCACAGGTCGTTTTCGAGGATGTCCGCGTGCCCGTCGAAAACCGGCTCTGGAACGAGGGAGAGGGCTTCAAGCTCTGCATGATGACCCTCGACATGTCCCGGCCGATGATCGCGGCTCTTGCCGTGGGAAACGCCCAGAGCGCCTTCGACTGCGCCCTGCGCTACGCCAAGGACCGCGTGGCTTTCGGCAAGCCCATCGCCACCCTGCAGGCCATCCAGTTCATGCTCGCCGACATGGCCATGGAGATCGAGGCAGCGAGGCTTCTCATCTGGAAGGCCTGCTGGTTGAAGATGCAGGGCAAGCCCTTCGGCCTGGCAGCCTCCCTTTCAAAGGCCTACGCGGCCGACATGGGGATGAAGGTGACCACGGACGCCGTCCAGATTCTCGGAGGCTACGGCTACTCGAAGGAGTACCCGGCGGAAAAATGCATGCGGGACGCCAAGATTATGCAGATCTACGAGGGAACGAGCCAGATCCAGCGCGTCGTCATCGCCGGCAACCTGCTTCGCTAGGGGGTGAATTCGATGAGCTGCATCGACGAATACAAAACGAAACTCGTCAAGCCCGAAGAGGCCGTCAAAGTGGTACGCTCGGGCGACTGGGTGGAATACGGGCAGTTCGCCGTACAGGCCGTCGCCCTGGACAAGGCCCTGGCAGCGCGCAAGAACGAACTGCGCAACGTGAAGATCCGAGCGACGACACGGGCCTTCGGAGTCCCCGAGGTGGTGAAGGCCGATCCCACGGCACAGCACTTTGCCTACCACAACCTTCACTTCAGCGGGATCGACCGCAAGCTGCACGACCAGGGGCTGTGCTGGTTCGTGCCCATCCTCTACCACGAAGTGCCCCGGTACTACCGGGAAAACTGCGATCTTGACGTGGCCATGCTCCCCGTCGCCCCCATGGATCTCCACGGCTTCTTCAACTTCAGCCTCTCGAACTCCCACGCCCGGGCCATCTGCGACAAGGCGAAGACGATCATCCTGGAGGTCAACCCGAACCTCCCCACCTGTCTCGGCGGGAAGGAAGAGGCCATCCACATCTCCGAAGTCGATCTCGTCGTCGAGGCCGACTGGAAGATCCCCGAGCTTCCCTCGGCCCAGCCGAGCGAGCTGGACCGCAAAATCGCCGCGCTGATCATGGACGAGCTCGAGGACGGCAGCTGCATCCAGCTCGGTATCGGCGGGATGCCCAACGCCGTCGGGTCCATGATCGCGCAGTCGGGCCTGAAGGACCTGGGCATCCATACGGAGATGTTCTGCGATTCCATGGTGGAAATGGCCGAGGCAGGCCGTGTGACGGGCGCCCGCAAGGCGACGGACCGCAACAAGATCGTCTACACCTTCTGCCTGGGGACGAAGAAAAGCTACGAGTTCCTTGACCGCAATCCTCTCTGTGCCTCCTTCCCCGTGAACTACACGAATGACCCCTTTGTCATCGCGCAGAATGACAAATTCGTGGCCATCAACAATTGCGTGGAGATGGATCTGTTTGGGCAGGTCTGCTCGGAGTCATCGGGGATACGGCACATCAGCGGCACGGGCGGCCAAGTCGACTTCAGCTACGGCGCTTACCGCTCGAAAGGCGGCAAGGCCTTTCTGTGCCTGAGCTCGACCTTCGACAAAAAGGGGACCACCGTATCCCGGATCAAACCCCTGCTCACGGAAGGGGCCATCGTGACGGACCCGAGAGCCCTCGTCTCCCATGTCGTCACCGAATACGGCATCGTGAATCTCAAGGGCAAATCGACGTGGGAGCGCGCCGAGGCCATCATTTCAATCGCACATCCCGACTTCCGCGACGGTCTCGTCCGCGAGGCGGAGAAAATGGGCATCTGGCGGCGCGGCACCCGCCTCCGCAGTGAAACCGCCCACGTTGTGGCTTTTCATCGTTGACCTGTGCCAAATCGCCCTCGACTGCGGCTCCTTCGCCCGTAGCGCCATGGGCTGGGACCCCGCAGAACCGGGGCGACTCCTCTCTCGGGTTTCAACGATGTTCCAGGGAATCCGCATCCCTTCCCGGTTTGGACACCACCTCCCTCCGTCCTGCCGGAAGGGGATGCGGACATCCCCTGTTTCTTTCCGGAGTAAATCTTCTGTTTTCTTTCGTGTCCGGAGAGGGCAGATCAACTAAAAAGGCAGGGCATGAATGCCCTGCCTTTTCCCGTGAGTGTCATGCCCCGCAGATCACCGAGATTTCGATTGCGGCATCGCGGGGCAGCTTTGCCACCTGGACGGTCTCCCGGGCGGGGGGCGCCTCCGCAAAATACCGGCTGTAGATTTCGTTGAATGCCGCAAAATCGTTCATGTCTCGCAGGAATACCGTCGTTTTGAGCACGTTTTGGAGGCTCATCCCCGCGGCCTCGACGATGGCCTTCAGGTTTTCCAAAACCTGTACGGTCTGCGCCTCAATGCCGGCACCGGTAAATTCGCCCGTTTTCGGATTCATTCCTAGCGTACCCGAAACGAACAGAATATCCCCGAATCTCACGGCCTGGGAATAAGGCCCGATCGCCTTGGGAGCATCCGGTGTGTTGATGATCGTTTTCATGCCGATCCCCCTTTCTCCTGGATGGATTATGGATCGGGATCATACCACGGATGGTCTGGACGACAAACGAAAACTCGTTTCATGGAAACGGGTTTACTTTTCAGTTGACACCCCACGTCTTTCCCTATAGAAAAACGATGATTTAAACACTGGAGGTCCAGGCATGAAAAAGCTTGCCGTGCTCGTTGCCGTCGTTGCAATTTTTGCATTCCTCTCAGTCCCTACCGCCCGGGCTGCCGAACCCATCAAGATCGGGGCCGCATTCGCCCTGTCCGGAAGCATTGCCGTCTATGGCGAGGGGTTTAAAAAATGCATCGATCTTGCCGTCGAGGAGATCAACGCCAAGGGCGGCATCAAGGGAAGAAAGATCGAGATCGTCTACGAGGACAACAAGAGCAACCCCAAGGACTGCGTCACGGCTGTCCGCAAACTGATCACCGTGGACAAGGTACCCGTGATCTTCGGACCCGCCGGAAGCTCCAACTTCATGGCCACGGCCCCCGTCGCCCAGGAAAACAAGGTGGTCCTGATGTCGGCCCAGGGCGCAGCGGTCGGCTTGACCAAGGCCGGGGATTATATCTTCCGTGTCTTCCCCTCGGACACCCTCCAGGGTCCGCACCTGGCAAAGCTCGCAATCAGCAAGGGCTACAAGAAGGTCCCCGTCATGTACATCAACAACGACTGGGGCCTGGGGCTCAAGAACGCCTTCGTCGATGCCTACAAGAAGATGGGCGGTACCGTGACAGACCTGATTGCCTACGACGAGAAGAAGACGGACTATCGCACCGAGCTGCTGCGCGCAAGCAAGGGAGCGCCCCCGGCCATCGTCAACCTGACCTACATCAATGAGGGCGCCGTGCAGTTCAAGCAGGCCTTCGAGATGGGGATCAAGACCCAGTGGCTCTGCGGATCGGCCGCCAGGGCGCCCAAGATGGTGGAGCTGGCCGGAAAGGCCGCCGAAGGGGTCATGGGCACCTACCCCTCGGTACCGCAGAACACAAAGCAGTACCAAGCCTTCAAGGATACCTACAAGAAGAAGTACGGCGATGACAAAATCCCCATCTTCGGCGACTACAACTACGACATGGTCTATGTCGCGGCCAGGGCCATCGAGAGGGGCGGAACCACCGCCGACGGGATCCGCAAGGCCCTGCCCGCCGCCGCCAAGGGGTTCAAGGGGGTCACGGGCGACAAGACCTTCGACGACGAGCGAAGCCCGAAGTTCGCCGAGTACGGGATCTGGATCGTGAAGGACGGAAAGATCGAGGACTACAGGAAGTAGGGAAAAACCAAAGGGTTCACGCGGGAGGGTTCCGGCCGTTTTTTCGACCGGAACCTCCTTTTTTTCATATGGATTCCATCAGCTACTACCTTCAGACCGTTCTCAACGGCATCCTCGCGGGCTGCATCTATGCCCTGTTCGCCATGGGGCTCACCCTCATCTATGGAGTGCTCAACTTCGTGAATTTCGCCCATGGCGAGCTGATCATGTGGGGGGCCTACTTCCTTTTCCTCTTCATGGCGGAGCCTTTCGGACTGCCCCTCTATGTTGCGGTCTTCCCGGCCCTGGCCCTTACGGGGTGCCTCGGCCTTGCCATGGACTACTCAGTGTTCCGCCCCATTCGCAGGGCCAACCGCCTGACGCTTCTCATCGCCGCCATGGGTCTTTCCGTTTTCCTTCGCAACGCCGCCCAGTTCTTCTGGGGCGCCGAGGTGCGGACCTACGGTTTTGAAGTCATGGCCGGGACGCAGTTTTTCGGCCTCTATCTCACGACGCAGCAGTTCGCCATCATCGGCGTGACGATCCTGTGCGTCATCGCGGTCTATCTCCTCTTTTTCAGGTCGCGGCTCGGAAAATCGATGCGGGCCCTGTCGGACAACCTTGACCTTGCGCGGATCTCCGGGATCGACACGAAGCGGGCAATCCGCGCCGCCTGGGTCATCTCGGCTGTCCTGGCCGCCATCGGCGGCATCCTGCTCGCCCTCGACACGAACCTCCACCCCGAGATGGGCATCGCCAACCTCATCAAGGCCTTCGCCGCCACCCTCATCGGCGGCGTGGGAAATCTCTGGGGTGCGTTGTTGGGGGGACTTCTCATCGGGCTGGCGGAAAACATCGGCGTGCTCTTCATTTCGCCGGGCTACAAGGACGGGATTGCTTTCGTGATCATGGTGCTGATCCTCCTGGCCCGTCCCTACGTCATCATCGGCGAAAGGAGCGACTGATGGATCTGCTCCTTCACCTCTTAATCGTCATCGCCATCTACGCCATCTTCGCGCTGAGCCTGAATGTCGAGGTGGGCTACACGGGGCTCTTCAACTTCGGTCACGTGGCTTTCTTCGCCATCGGCGCCTACACGTCGGCGCTGCTGACGCTGGCGGGCGTCCCTTTTGTATGGAGTCTTCCGGCGGCCCTGTTCATGGCGGGCCTGTGCGGGTTTCTCCTCAGCATCCCGGCCCTCAAGCTCCAGGGCGACTACTTCGGGATCGCGACACTGGGCTTTGGGGAGATCCTCCGGATGATCGTCAACAATGAAGTATGGCTCACCAAAGGACCCATGGGGCTTCCCGGGATCCCGAGGCCCGAGTTGTTCAGCATCGTCTTCGACACTCTGCCCCGGTACCTGATCCTCTCGTCGGGCTTTGCCCTGCTTACCTTTGCCATCCTGGGCTTCGTCGTCCTCAGCCCGTTCGGCAGGGCCCTGAAGGCCGTCCGGGACGACGAAACGGCGGCGGAGATCCTCGGCAAGAATGCCTACCGCTTCAAGATCAAGTCCTTCGCGATCGGATCCGTCTTTGCGGGTCTCGCGGGCGTGCTCTGGGCCCACTACACGACCTTCATCGGCCCAGGAGATTTCACGCTGACCGAGACGATCCTCGTGCTGCTCATCGTGGTCATGGGCGGAAAGGGTACCTTCCTTGGCCCCGTGGTGGGGGCCGTAGTTCTCATCGTATTCCAGGAGTCGGTCCGTTTCCTGCGCCTCCCGCCGGAGTGGACAAGATTGCTGGGTCCTCTGCAGCAGATGATCTTCGGACTGTTGCTCGTCGTCCTCATGGTCTTTCGCCCCGAGGGGATCATCCGCGAAAAAGGGGGAAGGCGATGATCGAGATCCGAAACGTGACGAAGGCCTTCGGCGGCACGCGCGCCGTCTCCGACTGCTCGATCAGCCTCGACGGCCTTACGATCTCCGGACTCATCGGGCCCAACGGAAGCGGCAAGACGACCCTCTTCAACCTCATCACGGGTCTCCTCAAACCCGACAGCGGGGAAATCCGTTTCCTGGGAAACCGGATCGACGGCCGCCTGCCCCATGAGATGGCGGCCCTGGGCCTCATCCGCACCTTTCAGCTCTCTCGAGTCTTCCCCAGGATGACGGTGCTGGACAACATGCTGCTGGCCCCCCAGGACCAGACGGGGGAGAGCTTCCTCTCCCTGTGGACCCGCCTGCCGCGAATCCGGAAGGAGGAATCGGAAAACCGGGAAAGGGCCGTCGAGCTACTCGATCTGCTGGGTCTCACCCAGCTCTATGACCAGTTCGCCGAGAACCTCTCCTACGGACAGCAGAAGCTCCTGGAACTGGGCCGGGCCCTCATGGCGAAACCGAAGATGATTCTCTTGGACGAGCCCACGGCGGGGATCAACCCCACCCTCATCCGGACGATGATCGAGATGATCCTTGCGATGAGGGATCGCGGCCAGACTTTTTTCATCATCGAGCACAACATGGACGTGGTCATTGAAGTCTGCGAGAAGGTCTTCGTTCTCGACCACGGAGAGAAGATCGCCGAGGGACGGCCGGAGGAAATCCAGAAAAACCCTCGCGTGATCGAGGCCTACCTGGGACTATGAGACTCGAAGCGAAAGACATTTACGCCGGCTACGGCAAGATCGAGGTCCTGCACGGCGCGTCCATCCGCGCGGCCGCAGGAGAGATCATCTGCATCATCGGCCCCAACGGCTCGGGGAAGTCTACCCTGCTGAAAGCGGTCTTCGGCCTTCTGAAGCCGACGAAGGGCGCGGTGAGCTTCGACGGGAAGGACATCACCAGGCTCGAACCCGAGCAGAAGGTACGCCTCGGAATCGCTTTCATCCCCCAGGGTCGAAACGTGTTCCCGTCTCTCACGGTCCGCGAGAACCTCGAGATGGGCGGCACGATCCTCGTCGATGCAAAAGCCGTCCAGCAGGCCATTGAGGAAGCCCTCGAGTCTTACCCCCTCCTGAGCCGGAAAATCCGCGACCGTGCAGGAAACCTCTCTGGAGGTGAAAAGCAGATCCTCTCCCTGGCCCGGGCCGACATGGTGAAGCCGGGCCTCATTCTCATGGACGAGCCCTCCATCGGCCTCTCCCCGAGGATGATCGACGAGGTCTATTCAAAGATCACCGAGATCAACCGCCGGGGCACCACCTTTGCCATCGTCGAACAGAACGCCCGGAAGGCCCTCTCGATCGCCCATCGCGGCTACGTGCTGGATCTGGGGCAGACGCGTCTCGAGGACACGGGCGCGGGACTTCTCAACAACGAGGAAGTGAAGAAGCTCTACCTCGGCGGCTGAAATCCAGGGTTCAGGGTACAGGGGCCAGGGTTCAGGCAAAGGCCACGGTCGTCTGAGACTTCGATGCCACTCACCACAGCACTTCCCAATCACCTGCCAACATGCTAAACTGAAATATATTCAATCTCTCACCCTCGAGTAGTCTCAACGGAGTGCAGACTCCTTTTTTTCTTCCTGACGGGACAGACGGAACAGACCGAATAGACCGGATAGACCATCTTACAGGAGGAATCCATGAAACCCATCGGACCCCTGATGTGGGAACATCGCCTGATCGAGCAGATGGTGGTTCTGCTGCGCGGGGAAATCGACCGCATCACGAGCGCAAAAACGGTCAATGTGATCCTTGTCGAACAGGCCGTCGATTTCTTCCGGACCTACGCGGACCGGACCCACCACGGCAAGGAAGAGGAGATCCTGTTCCGCGATCTTGCGCAGAAAAAGATGTCTCCGGAACACAGGAAAATCATGGATGAGCTGGTGAGGGAGCACATTCACGGCCGGGAGCTGGTGCGCAAGCTCGTCGAAGCGAAGGATCTCCATGTGAACGGCTATGCCGAGGCCCTTCCGCACATTGCGAGGGAACTCAAGGAGCTGGTCGATTTCTACCCGGGGCACATCGAAAAGGAAGACAAGCGCTTTTTCTTTCCCTGCCTCGATTACTTTACCCAGGCCGAGCAGGAGCGCATGCTCCAGGAGTTTCGGGACTTCGACCGGAACATGATCCACGAGAAGTACCGCACGGTGGTGGAGAATTTCCTCGGGAAAAAAGTGGTGAGACCGGCGGGCTGAGCGCTGCGCCTAGTCTGACTTCCTGCGCTTTCCGACGGAGGCCAGGTAGATCGTGAATTCGTCCTTCCCGTCCACTTTCAGAATATGATCCATGGCCTGCTGGTCATAGGCGGCGACGGCGCAGGTTCCCGCGCCGATGGCCTCGCAGGCCAAGTAGAGGTTCTGGCAGACGTGCCCGGCATCCAGCGCGATCACCTTGGCTGCAGCCAGGCTGTAGCGCCACTCCATCCTGTAGGGGATGGCCGTCCAGACAAACGTCACCGCCGCTTCCGCCGGGTAGGGCTGGCCGAAAATGGCCCCGACGATTTTCTCCGGCGCTTTCTCGTCGGCGCGCACGAGCAGGAGCTGGTGCTCGACGGGCAGATACCGGTAGATCCCCGCCAGAAGCCCTTTCACATGATTGACGCACAGGTACGTTTCCAGGGCGTGACGGCATCCGGCCGACGGCACCGTCCGTAAGGCGTGTCCCTCGTCCATACGCGTTCGGATCCCCTGTGTCGCCCAGAGAAGGAAGCTCAGCTCATCCAGGGTCATGGCTTCCCGGGTATAGACACGGCGGCTCTTGCGGTTCCGTATGGCTTTCGTAAGGTCGATTGCCGGGATATCCTGCCACTTGCCGAATTTGGCCAGGTCGATCCGGACCGCGTCCGGCGGGAACGGCTTTTCGATGGGAGGCGGGGCAACACCCCGGTTCTGATCGGTTTCCGAGAAATCGATTCTCTTGCGTATGATGTCCTTCAGAAAGAAGCGGAACTGGTCCCGATGCTTTGTGTCCATGGTGTGTCCCTCTCAGCCTTTCATGGCCGTTGCGGATTGATGCCGGCCGGCAAGGAAGCAGGGGCCTTTCGCCCGCTCCGGACCGGAGGTCCTGCAGCGAAGAAGATCTACCGTGACCGGGGTGGAACGGCAGGAGCCTGGGGATCGCGCTTGCCGAGGGCACTTTCCAGATTGCGGCGCGCCGGAGCGAAATCAGGCCTCAGCCAAAGAGCCTGCCTGAAATGCCGGATGGCCTCCTCCCGGTTTCCCTGCATCTGCAGAGCCATCCCCAGGTAGTTATGGGCCTCGGGGTAATCCGACCGGCTCTCCAGCGCGGACTTGAACTGCTCAATGGCTTCGGGGAGACTGCCTGCCGCCGCCAGGGCTATTCCATAATTATACCGTATCCCTGCATTCGACGGATCGAGTTCGATCGCACTGCGATAATATGGGATTGCCTCTTCGGCCCTACGCTCCGACACCATCAGCAGCCCCATGTTGTTGTAGGCGTTTGTATACCGCGGATTGATCCGGACGGCTTCCCTGTAATGGCGGAGTGCTTCATCCTTCCGGCCCGTCGAAGAATAATAATTCGCCAGATTGAAATGGCCGCCCGACGAGTTCGGGTTGATCTGGAGCACCTCCCGGTAATGCTCCGCGGCTTCACTGCCTTTCCCCGCGCGATTCAAGGCGAATCCCAGATTGAGATGGGCCAGGCCGTTTTGCTCCGTCACGCTCAGGGCGTGCTCGAACAGCGTGATGCTGCTTCGCCAGTAGGTGATCTGGTTCCACGTCATCACGGTCAGGCCTGCAAAGACGATCCCGGTGAGAGCCGCAAGGATTTTTCTCCCCAGGGGTTGACGGCTGGCAAGCTCCCCCACCCCCCAGGCAACGGCAATGAACAGCCCGATGTGCGGCACATAGGTATACCGGTCGGCCATGGACTGCATGCCCACCTGGACGATCCCGATCACCGGCACCAGTGTTCCAAGATACCACAACCACCCGACGAGAGCGTAGGGAAATCGCTTCCGGAAACGGACGGCAAAGAAAGTGATCGCGCCGATCAGAGCGGCCGAACCCAACACCTGCCAGGCGGGGAGGCTGACAGGATAGGGATAAAAGACAGCAAGACCCTGCGGAAAGACGGTCTTGACGATGTAGGAAGTGCAGGAGATCAGGGCATTGCCCAGCCGCTTCAGCAGCGGGATGTCGTCGAGGGTGCTCATTGCACCCCCCTTCTGCTGAGCGTGGAAGGTCATGATCGAAGACAGGATCGTGAGAGCGAACAGGGGGATCTTCTCCGTCACAAGCGCCCAAGGGATGGCCGCGGCAGCGGAGGGCTCCTCACGCACCGGAGGAGCCGGGGGGCTTTCCCCGGTTTGCTTTTTCTTCTGTTTCTTCTTTTTCCCCGGGGATTCGACGCCCGGCGTCGGCAGGGGATGGGGTACCGTCCTTTCGGGTGCGGCAGTTCGGCCCAGGGGCCAGTAATCCAGCAGCAGCAGGACAAAGGGCAACGTGACAAGCATGGGTTTGGAGAGCAGTCCGAGGGCAAAGAAGGCCACGACCGGGATCATGCGGGCGATGCCGGGGCTGCGCGTGTAAACAAAATAAGCCCAGAGGGTCAACAGCAGGAAGAACGTGCTGAGGACGTCCTTGCGCTCTGCCACCATGGCCACGGATTCCACGTGCAGGGGATGAAGGGCAAAGAGAAACGCCACGGCGGCGCTTTGCCACAGGGCCTGTGTCATCCGGTTCAGGACCAGGAAGAGCAGCAGCGTATTGGCCACATGGAAGAGCAGATTGACGAGGTGATGGCCCGCCGGATCCATGCCGAAGAGCTGACTGTCCAGCATGTGTGAAAGCCATGTGAGCGGGTGCCAGTTACTGGCATGGGTCGTGGTGAACGCCCAGGCCAGGCCGCCTGCCGTGAGGCCTCCCCTGACATGGGCATTCTGGGTGACGTATTGCTCGTCGTCCAGATTGATGAACTCATGATCACGGACCTGCCAGAACACGGCAAGCGTGACCAACGCAAGAACGAGCGGTATGAGGATTTTCCAATGCCGGGTGGTCATTCGGTCAGACACGATCGCTTTGTTTTTCTATTTTCCGACCTCATTCCGGCCGGCCGCTCCCGCCGCTTCCCCGGGCCGGCTATTTCCTGTAGAGTGCCCTGACTTCGCCGAATCCCTTCAGGGAGTTGACGATGGAGGCATCGTCGACGCAGTAGGCGATCCGGAAGTAGCCGGGCGCGCCGAAGCCGCTTCCGGGCACGGTGAGGATGTTTTTCTTCTGCAGGGCACGGACGAATTCCACGTCGTCGGCAATGGGCGATTTCGGGAACAGGTAGAAGGCCCCTTCGGGTTTCGTGAACTCGTAGCCGCAGGCGGCAAGGCCGTCACAGAGAAGATCCCGTTTGCGCTGGTAGTCGCCGATGTTGACTGCGGCCTCCAGGACCTTCGGCAGGACACGCTGCATGAAGGCCGGCGCGTTGACGAACCCGAGCATGCGGTTGCACATGATAAGCCCGCCCAGCAGAATCTCCAGGCCTTCCGTCTCGGGGTTCACGGCGATGTAGCCGAGCCGCTCGCCGGGAATGGAGAGGGTTTTCGAGTAGGAGCTGGCGATGAGGCTGTGACGGTAAGCCTTCAGCAGGCTCGGGACCTCCACGCCGTCGTAAACGATTTTGTCGTAAGGCTCGTCGGAGATGAGATAGAGGGCGCGACCCAGCTTCTTTCCCTTGTCTTCCAGAAGGGACGCCAGGGCCCGTATGGACGTCTCGTCGTAAACGCGGCCCGTGGGGTTGTTCGGCGTGTTGATGAGGATCACTTTCGTCTTCTCCGTGATGGCCTCCTCGATGGCCCACAGGTCGAGGGAGAAGTCCTCCTTCGTCTTCACCAGCTTCAGGACCCCGTTGTGGTTGTCCACATAGGCGCGGTACTCGACGAAGTAGGGGGCGGGGACGATGACTTCATCGCCCGGGTCGAGGAGAGTCTTCAGGATCACATTGAGGGCCCCTGCGGCCCCGCAGGTCATGATGACATGCTCCGCGGCGATCTTCACACCGTGGTCCCGGCTCAGCTTTGACGCCAGGGCGGAACGGGTCTCGGGGAAGCCCGCGTTGGGCATGTAGGCATGCACGCCCGGCCTCTCGTCTTTTGCGACCTCGATCAAGGCCTTGAGCAGTTCCCGCGGCGGCGGCACATTCGGGTTCCCGAGGCTGAAATCGAAGACGTTTTCGGCGCCGAACTGCTGCTTGAGCCGGATACCGTCCTCGAACATCTTCCGGATCCATGAGGACTGGGTGATCATCCCTTCGATCTTCTTTGAAACCGCCATGCATCCCTCCCTCGACGACTGGATTTACCTGCGAGACGTAACACATCTGACTCGCGGCCGTCAACAAGAGAGTCCCGAAACTGCTTGACTTTTCGCAACCCTTCTTCTAATATGCCGACCGGTTCGGAGGGGGCAGAGAGGCCATGATCATCGAAAAAGCCGGTAGGATCACCAAGGGTCTCCACGCGCTGGCGGACATCGATCTGCCGGCCTGGCTCGTGGCGGCCGAAACGCCGGCCCTATTCGATGCCGGCATTACCTTCATGGGGCCCGCATACCTAAAGGAGATCCGGAATATTCTCGGCGACGAGAACCGCCTTCGCTGGGTCTTCATCACCCACGCACACTTCGACCACAGCGGGACGGCCCCCTACCTCAAGCGTCGCATCCCCGGACTCAAGGTGGCCGCAAGCCGGCTCGCCTCCGAGATCTTCAAGAAGCCCAATGCAGTCAACCTCATCCAGAGCCTCAGCCGCGATTACGAAGAGCAGCACAAAGCGCTGTTCGGCAGCGAGGACATACGGTTCGACAGCCTGGAGGTGGACCGGATTCTCGAGGACGGCGAGACCGTCGACCTCGGCGGCGGCTGGACGTTCAGGGTGATTGCCACACCCGGCCACACACGGGACGGCGTTTCGTTCTACTTCCCGGGCATCAAGGCCCTCATCTGCGGCGAGGCCGCCGGCGTGCCCGACCGGAACTTCAAGATTCATCCGGAGTTTCTCGCCAGTTACAAAGATTACGTGTCCTCATTGGAAAAGCTTGCCGCCCTGGACGTGGAGATCATCATGCTCAGCCACCACTATGTCCTCACCGGCGAGGATGCCTGGAGTTATCTGAACAAATCACTGCAGAGCACCTTCGCGTTTTCGGACCGGATCCGACGCTACCTCGCCGAGGCCGGCGGCAACCAGGAGAGCGTCGTGAAGCGGATTTTCAAGGAGGACCACCAGGATACGGGAGCCATCCAGCAGGCAGAAAGGCCCTATCTGATCAACCTCGCAGCCAAGGTGAAGGCCGTGGCCGAGAACAAATAAGGGAGAGAGACGACCAAGACCCACACGAAAGGAGTGAGAGGTAATGAACATCTTGATATTCGGACCCAATGGAAGCGGCAAAGGGACTCAGGGCGCCATCGTTCAGAAAAAATACGGCGTCCCCCACATCGAGACAGGCGTGATCTTCCGCGAGAACATCTCCAAGGGGACGGAACTTGGGAAGAAGGCAAAAGTCTTTATCGACAAGGGCGACCTGGTTCCTGACGACATCACGATCCCCATGATCCTGGACCGCCTGCAGGAGCCCGACTGTGCCAAGGGCTGGCTTCTCGACGGCTTCCCCCGCAACCTCGCCCAGGCCGAGGCCATGTGGAAGGCCCTCCAGGAGCGCAACATGAAGCTCGACTTCGTCGTCGAGATCCTGCTGGCCCGCGAGATCGCCAAGAAGCGCATCATGGGCCGGAGGCTCTGCCCAGTAGACAACAACCACCCGAACAACATCTTCATCGACGCCATCAAGCCCGCCGAGAAGGGTGGAAAGATGGTCTGCCGCGTATGCGGCGCCGACAACCTCAAGGCCCGCGCTGACGACCAGGACGAGGGCGCCATCGACAAGCGCCACGGCATCTACTACGACACCAAGACGGGCTCGCTTGCCGCCGTGAACTTTTTCAAGCAGCGCGTGAAGGTGATCGAGGTGGACGGAACCCCCGGCGTGAAAGAAGTCTCCGAGGACCTCATGAAAAAACTGGGTTGATTTTTTAATCATTTCAATGTATAAGAGTAATCCTCCCGTCGGGATGGGTCCCGGCGGGAGGATTTTTTTATATTTCGCCTTGTGACCGAGCATGAAAAACATACGCAACTTCAGCATTATCGCCCACATCGACCACGGCAAATCGACCCTCGCCGACCGGCTCATCCAGCACACGGGCATGGTCGAGGATCGCAATTTCCGGGACCAGATCCTGGACAACATGGACATCGAGCGCGAGCGCGGGATCACCATCAAGAGCCAGGCCATCACCCTTCCCTACCGCGCAAGGGACGGACAGCTCTACACTCTCAACCTCATCGACACACCGGGCCACGTGGATTTCACCTACGAGGTCTCCCGTTCGCTTGCCTCCTGCGAAGGGGTGCTGCTGCTCATCGACGCCTCCCAGGGCGTTCAGGCCCAGACGATCGCCAATCTCTTCCTGGCCATGGAGAACAACCTGGCGATCATCCCCGTCGTCAACAAGATCGACCTTCTCACGGCGGACGTGGACCGGGTCCTCGAGCAGATCGACGCCGAACTGGGGCTCGATCCCTTCAGCCACATCAAGTGCTCCGCCAAGCAGGGGATCGGCATCGAGGATGTTCTCGAAGCCATCGTCGAACGGATCCCTCCCCCGAAGGGCGACACCGCAAAGGCACTTTCCGCCCTGATCTTCGATGCCAAGTACGACTCCTTCCGGGGCACCGTCATCCACTGCCGGGTCTTCGACGGGGAGGTCAAGCCCGGCGACATCATCAGATTCATGTCCAGCGGCAGCACCTACAAGGTGGAGGAAGTGGGCTGTTTCGGCATCACCCGCTTGCGGAAGGAAACCCTTTCGGCGGGCGATGTGGGCTACATCATCGCCGGCGTCAAGACCGTCGCCGACGTGCACATCGGCGACACGATCACCCACGACGATCGGCCTGCGGACCATGCGCTTCCCGGGTTCAAGGAGATCAAGCCCGTCGTCTTCTCGTCGATCTACCCCATCTCCTCGGAAGACTACGAGGACCTCGCGGTCTCGCTGGAGAAGTACAAGCTCAACGACGCCGCCCTCGTGTACCAGAAGGACTCCTCCGTTGCCCTCGGCCTGGGATTCCGCTGCGGGTTCCTGGGCCTGCTGCACCTGGAGATCGTCCAGGAGCGCCTCGAGCGGGAGTTCGACCAGTCCATCATCCTTTCCGTGCCCAGCGTTCGCTACCGCTTCACGCTGAAGGACGGCAGCGTCGTCCAGGTGGACAACCCGTCCAACTATCCGGACCCCTCTTCGATAGAGAAGGCCGAGGAACCCTTCATCCGGGCCACCATGATCCTGCCCGAGAAATACCTCGGCGCCGTCATGAAGCTCTGTACGGAGAAGCGCGGCGCCAACTCGACGATGAATTACCTGAGCCCCGGCCGGGTGGAGCTCATATACGAAATGCCGCTTGCCGAGGTCCTCTTCGATTTCTACGACCGATTCAAGACGGTGACCCAGGGCTACGGCTCCTTCGACTACGACATCATCGACTACCGGGAGGGCAAGCTCGTGCTGCTGGACATCCTCGTCAACGGCGAGAAGGTGGATGCCCTCTCCCAGATCGTCCACCGCGACAACGCCCGCCAGCGGGGCGTCCACGCCTGCGACAAGCTCAAGGACGAGATCCCGCGCCAGCAGTTCAAGATCGCCATCCAGGGTGCGATCGGGGGCGAGATCATCTCCCGTTCCACGATCAGCCCCTTCCGCAAGGACGTGACGGCCAAATGCTACGGAGGCGACATCACGCGCAAGCGAAAGCTCCTGGAAAAGCAAAAGAAAGGCAAGAAGCGGATGAAGATGGTGGGCACCGTGAGCATCCCCCAGAGCGCCTTCCTGGCGGTTCTGCAATCGGACAATGATTAGAAGGTAAGAAGGTGGGAACGTAAGAAGGTGAGAAATGCAACAGGTCGGCGAAGACAATCCGACCTTCTCAACCTCTCACCCTCTTACCCTCGCGGTCGCAAGAGAAGAACATGACAGACGTAAGCAGCACACACGACAACTCGAGAGCAAACGCCGGGCTCTACGTCCACATCCCGTTCTGCCGGTCGAAGTGTGCCTATTGCGACTTCTACTCGATCACGGACCGCTCACAGGTGGCAGGCTATCTCCATGCGCTCTCCCGAGAGATGGAGCATTACCGCGAATTCGCCCCCCTCTTTGACACGGTATATGCCGGTGGCGGAACGCCCTCGTGCCTCGACACACGGCAGCTTGCAGAACTCCTCCATCGGGTTCGCAAAACCTTCCCGATCGCCCCGGACGCCGAGATCACCGTCGAGGTCAACCCGGGGGACGTCGACACCGTTTTCATGAGAGGGCTTCGCGACGCCGGCGTCAACCGGGTCAGCATCGGAGTGCAGTCTTTCGACAACCATATCCTGAAATCCCTCGGAAGGCGTCACGATGGGCGCGAAGGCCGGGAGGCCGTCGATGCTGCAAGGGCGGCAGGGTTTGACAACATCGGGGTCGACCTCATATACGGCGTCCCCGGCCAGTCACACGATCTGTGGCAGCAGACCATGGAGACCGCACTCGGGTTCAACCCCGAGCACCTGTCCTGCTACGAGCTGACCCTCGAAGACGGTACGCCTTTCCACCGCCGGATTGAACGGGGCGAGCTCAGTCTGCCCGGCGAAGAGGAGGCATACCGGTTTTTCTCCATGACCTCGGCTTTTCTCGAGCAGCGGGGGTATACCCATTACGAGGTGTCCAATTTCGCCCGTGATTGCACCCTCATCTCCCGGCACAACCACAAGTACTGGGACCACACTGCCTGCCTGGGCCTCGGTCCAGCAGCCCATTCTTTCAAAGGGACCCGGCGTTGGTGGAACCACCGCAGCCTTGAACTCTACGAGCGGGATGTCGTGAGCGGCCGCGCCCCCGTGGCAGGGGAAGAGGACCTCTCGGCGGAGGAGCTTCGGCTGGAGGCCCTCTATTTCGGCTTCCGGACGAAACGGGGGATCCATGGACTCGAGTTCAGGGAGCGATACGGCATCGACCTTTTCCGGGAGAAGGGTCCTGCCCTGCGCTGCCTTCGGGATGAAGGGCTCGTGACCCTGGACGATGAATATCTGGCACCGACCCGCAGGGGGCTGGCCCTGGCGGACCGTCTTTGCCTGCTGTAATTTTTTCAAGGAATTGCTTGATTCCTGTCGAAGAATATGAGAATAAATAACGCTTCTGAATCGGCATGATAACTCTCATGAGGTGAAGTATGGGCAGTGTCGTCAAAAAACGAAGGAAGAAGATAAGCAAGCACAAGTACCGCAAGCGCCTGAAGGCCAATCGTCACAAGAAGCGCTAACGCCTTCAGGGGAATCCCCGCGGGGTGATCCGTGGGGAGTCCCCCTTCAACCGCATCCCGCTTGAAGGAAGGCCCGGGTAATGGACATCAGCGGTCGTGGACAATCCGCCGGCGCAGTTCCCGGCCCCGCACACCATGATCCGGCCACATCGGGATCATCGTGCAGGCGCTCGCCCGGTTGAGGCTGCCGAGCCGGATTGATCGGGATTGGGTCCATGATTTTCACGCCCCGCGACAAACTGATCCTGTCCGCCATCGTCGCCCTCTTTGCCTTACGGCTTCTCACGATCCACACGATTCAGCTCTCCCCCGACGAAGCGTATTACTGGAACTGGGGCCAGTACCCCTCGCTTGCCTACTCCGACCACCCGCCCATGGTGGCCTGGGTGATGGCGTTCTTCACGGTGCTGGGCGGCAACTCGGAGTTGTTCGTCCGTCTCGGCGGTTTTCTTCTCTCGGGTGCTGCTCTTTTCTTTCTCTTTTTCACCGCGAGGACTCTTTTCCCTGCCCACCGGGACCTTTCCTGGGACGTTCTTCTCGCATTCAACGTGACGCTTCTCTTTCCCGCAGGCTGCATCATCCAGACGCCGGACACGCCCATGCTCTTTTTCTGGGCAGCCGCCTCCTGGTGCGGAAGCCGGATCTTGGCGGGCGGTTCCGGGCGGTGGTGGTACGGCTGGGGGGCAGCCCTGGGTCTGGGTCTTCTCAGCAAGTACACCATGATCCTTCTGGTCCCCTGCACCTTCGGGTTTCTTCTGTTCTGCCCTTCGCTGCGGCATTGGCTTGCCCGGAAAGAACCCTGGCTCGGTCTTCTGCTCGCACTGGTTCTCTTCTCGCCCGTCCTTTACTGGAACGCACAGCACGACTGGCTCTCTTTTACCTATCAGCTCCGGCAGGGGTTCTCGCCGAAACAAAAGGCCGTACCCCTGAAGCTCCTGGAATATCTCGGCGGACAGGCCGGCGTCATCACTCCGATTCTATTTATCGCTTTCGCCGGGTACAGCCTAAAAGCACTGCGCATCAACCGAAAAGAATCGAATCCGTCCTACCTCTACCTGCTCTTCCTGTCGTGGCCCGTTCTCGCCTTCTTCGGCTTCTCCACGGCCATGGGCAAGGTGGCCGAGGCGAACTGGCCCGCCCCGGCCTACATCGCCGGATTCATCCTTGCAGGCGCCGTTTACCATGAGGTTTATGCGGCCAGGCCTGCTCACCGGCGCTTCATCGCCGCAGGTCTCGTCGTCGGTCTCCTTTTGGGCTTCGTCGTCCAGATGCACCTCATGAGGCCCTTTCTGCCCTTCCCCGCGACTGCGGATCAGACGCGGCAGTTCCATGGCTGGAGGCAGCTCGGCGAGAAGGTTTCCCTCATCGTCGATCAGCGGCCGTCCGATCGGGGATACTTCCTGATTTCGGACAAAGGGACCACGGCAGCCGAAGCCGTTTTCTACAGCGGGGCACGGCTGACAGGCGTCGACCTCTTCCAACCCGAGCGCTACGTCTTCCTGGGGGATCTGTCGGGCCTGACGGGAAAGGACGCCGTCCTCGTGCTGCATGGCGCCAGCGAGGCTGGCCTGAGGCGATACGAGGGATATTTCGACTCGATCGAGCGCGCCGGCGCCCACGACTGCCTTTTCCGGGGCGTCAGGATAGAGGGTCTCAGCGTGCATCTCTTCATCGGGCGGGGGTTCCGGGGAGGCTGGGCCCCTGGCGGGGAAGGTCATAAGTTGACAAGTTCATAAGTTGATAAGGAATTCGTTCTATTCATTGCCTCATCAACTTATCAACTCATCATCCCATCAACTTTTCCTTTCCGGCTTGCGTGCCTTGAATGTCCAGGCGTGGTTGATCAGATAGTTCATCACGGCCGTTATGCCGATCGCAAGGAAATTTGCCAGCAGGTAGTGCATGTACTGCGTGAAGAAATTCGTGAAGAAAAACTGCAGGGCGATGGCAAGCCAGCAGGCCGCGCAATACTGCATGAACTGCATGGCGACGGGTTTTCGGATGTGAGCCTTCCGATCTCCCCACGTCCAGGCCCGGTTCCAGATGAAATTGTGCAGCGTAGCGATGAAGATCGCCGTGGCCAGAGACAGGTTCAACCGCAGAGGCGCGGAGGCAATCCCCCGGAACAGGAATTCCTGGCCGACATAGAAAACGGTCAGGTTGACGAGCGTCCCGGAAAACCCAACGGCCCCGAACTTTGCAAAACGCTGCTTCACCAGCCATTCCCCGCCGGGCAGCCGGGAAACGGCGTCCTTGACGGCTTGCTTGAACCGCAATAAGCCGCTCATCGAACCGCTTCCTTCCCCAGCATCTCAAGGGCGCACTCCAGCACCGATTCAGGGGTGATGACCTTCAAGCACTGGTTGTCGCCGTCACAGGGCGAATTGCGGTGGTTGTAGGCCGTCAGGCAGGGCGAGCAGGCGATCCCGCTGAAAAATATCTTCGCTGCGGGGCTGTTCGGCCCGTAGAGTTCCGGCGTTTCCGGACCGAAAAAAAGAATCGACCGGATCGGCGTCATGACGGCGAATTGCCCGGGACCGCCGTCATTGGTGATCAGCAGGGATGAGAAATGGAAAAGGACCAGCAGCTCCCGGATCGTCTTCGTGTAACCGGTCAGGTCGATGCACAGGGGGCTTCTGCAATGCTCCAGGATAGCCGCGGCGAGACTCTTATCGACGGGCAGCCCGATGACCGCCACGGCAATCCCCCTGTCGATGAGGGATTTTGCCATCCGGCAGAAATACTCCAGGGGCCAGGCCCGAATCGGCAGGATGCCCCCGCTGGGGTAGATCAGCACGAGTTTTTTCCCCGCCACCGCGGGGAAATCTCCGAGGAGCCTCTTTTCCATCGCCTCCTGCTCCCCTTCCTTCAGGCGCATCCTCGGGGCCTCTTTGGGGACAGACTGGATGGATACCAGCTTGTTTTTCGGCACCGACGGCGACTCGACGGCATCCACGAGGGCCAGGAACTGGTCGCTGATGTGGCGATAGGGGTTGTACAGGACGGGCCGGTTGATGAAATCGCCCCGGTAGAGCCCTTCCATCGTATGCCGATGGAATCCGACTCGAACAGGCGCCCCGCTGAAAAAAGAGAATATGCTGCTCACGCGGGCGAAGAGCTCGCAGTCGATGACAACGTCGAAGCGCAGCTCCCGCATCTTTCGAAGGACGGAAAGGCTGTCGTTGACGAGCCCCCCGAGGGAGCGGTCGCTGAGTGTCATCACGTTTTCAGGGGGAATGACTTCCAGGAGGTCCAGGATCTCCCGGTTCTTCTCGAACACGAGGGCGTGGATCGAGGCCTGCGGGTACTTTTCCCGGATTCTCCGGAACATGGAACAGCCCAGCACAAGGCTTCCCATTTCGGAAAGGAGGATGATCAGGATCCGCTGAGGCGTCCCAGCCGGCTCACGATTACCCGCAAAGAGGGACAGCGCTCTGCAGATGATCGGCCCGAGGCCCTGATCGATCTTTCTTTGTAATCCTACATCCATTTCTGATCGGTTTTCCTTATCGGCGCGACGGTCAGAAGTTCGATGATTCCCGCCAACCTCTCCTGATCGATGGCCTGTGATTCCACAGCGCGGTCAAGCCGCGGCAAAACGTTCCGGCAGCCCCTCCCGATCGAGACGGAAAAGGTAATAAAGGATGAGTCCCGTGAGATAGACCAGGATTCCCGACCAGATCACATCGGTCAGGAAATGGCCGCCCTGGATCATCCTGCCCAGGCCCATCAGAGAGCCGTAGAGAATGCCCGCCGCCAGGGCCCTTCGCGCCCACCCGGGCGCCCTGTGCCTGAGCACGAAAAAGGGGGCCATGAGGAAAAACCCGACGGATGCGTGGCCCGACGGAAAGGATCTCCCCTGCCCCGCTGCCCCCGGGCTCCAGAAAGGTCGGTAGGTCTCCGACCCGCCGAACTGGACGATGTCCGCAGGCCTCGGTCTTCCCCAGTGGTCCTTGAACACCGTGTTGACGACCAGGCCGGGTCCCAGAACCAGAAAGGCCACCACGAACAGCGCCGCCATCCTGTCGGGGCGAAACCGCCCGGAGAAAAAGCTCGCTACGAAAGCAATCCCCCCCATCACCCCGAGAGCGAGGGAGGGAAGATTGCCGAAATGATAGAGGAAGGCCCAGGGTTCCCGATCCCCCAGGGCCCAGCCTTGGCCCGGGCTGTAGAAAAGGGACTGGACCGCCAGATCGGCGCCGGCCAGATCGATGGCCCCCGTGGCGGCCGCGGCGGCCAGCAACGGAATCAGAAAGTCGGCAAGGATGCCTTTCCTCATAAATGCTCAATAAAAAATGGCCTCGCAGGAGGCACTCGGGAGATGGGCAAATAAAGCACACCTGCGGCGCCGAGTCAACTTCTTTACCGTGGGATTCCGGTGTTTTACAGTCTCACGGCCCCTCAGAGCCACACTCCTTCCTGCTTGACAAGCGATCCGATTTCACTCAGATTGACCCAACGAGGCTCTGTCGATTGATGACGCCTGTTTGTCAGGCATGAGACAGACATCAGAGCCGATTGCTCAGGACACAACAAAGGAGTCCTCCCATGACGAGCCCCCCTCCCTCACGGGACCTGACACGCACGATGCTGGTGGTGCTCTTCTTCGTTGCTCTCATCGTGGCCAATTTCTTCATCCTCAAGCCCTTTCTTCCCGCTTTCATCTGGGCGGTGACGATCGTCGTGGCCACATGGCCTCTCATGCTGCGCCTGCAGACATGGCTGGGGGGCAAACGCGGTTTTGCCGTGGCGGTCATGACGCTGGCGCTGCTGCTTATATTAATCATACCGTTTACTCTTGCCATCGTAACCCTCCTGGATAATGCCGAAATGATCAAGGGCTCGGCAGAATCGCTAAAGGCAAAGGGTCTGCCGCCGCCGCCCGGATGGGTCTCGGGTATCCCGCTTGCCGGGCCCAAGCTTTCGGAGTCGTGGCAGGAGCTTGCCTCCGCAGGCCCGGAAGGTCTTTCGGCCCGGGTGGCTCCGTATGCGAGGAGGATTGTCAACTGGTTTGTCGATCAGGCCGGCAGCATCGGGATGATGGTTGTTCAGTTCCTGCTCACGGTCCTCATCTGCGCAATCCTCTATTCCGGCGGCGAATCCGCGGCGGCTGCATTGCGGCGCTTCGTGCGACGTCTGGCCGGGCAGAGTGGCGATGACGTTGCCGTCCTCGCCGCAAAGTCGATCCGAGGTGTCGCGCTCGGTGTCGGTTTGACCGCCCTCATCCAGTCCGCCCTTGGGGGGATCGGCCTTGCCGTGGCCGGTGTGCCCGCCGCTGTCGCGCTTACTGCCGTCATGTTCATGCTCTGCATCGCACAGCTGGGCCCGGTGCTCGTTCTCATCCCGGCCGTGATCTGGCTGTACTGGAGCGATCAGAACCTGTGGGGATCGGTGCTCCTTGTCTGGAGCATCCTGGTTGGCTCCCTGGACAATTTCCTGCGGCCCATCCTCATCAAGAAGGGAGCGGACCTTCCCCTGCTTCTCATCTTTGCCGGCGTCATCGGCGGCCTCCTCGCTTTCGGCATCATCGGTCTCTTCATCGGGCCTGTGGTTCTGGCCGTGACGTATACCCTACTGGGTGCCTGGGTAGATCGTGGCGAATCCAATCCTTCCGAGGAGTCAGACCAGAAGCCATAAGGGCGCAGCCGGAACAAGGGTGAGCGGCTCTGCGTCATGAAAAAAAAAGACCTGCCGTGCGTCGAATTATTCGGCGCACGGCAGGTCTTTGATGTTGATCACCGCCCCAACCTTTGGTCTTTTCTGCGATATCCGGTTACCGCCCCAGGTGAAAACCGTTTTTCGACAGAAAATCTTTTACATCTCTGAAGGTGCGGTATTTGCGAAGGCCCTTCTGCTTCTTCTGAGCCAGGCGTGTCCAGAGGATCCCCTTGGCAAAGACGAGGTCTGCTTTCCGGGCGGGGCACAGGTCGGAATATCCGTCGCCCACGTAGAGGATCTTCCCGAACTGGTCCCTGCTGGCCTGCAGAATGTTGCTCTTGCAGGTCCCGCACTTGTTGCATGACTCGTTGGCGTGGGGATATTCGATCGACCGGGGCTTCCCGTCATGAAAGGTCATCACGTTGGAATAGAAAGGGATGTCGGCGAGGCCCTGTTTCCGAAGAACAAAATCGATGTAGAAATCCAGGCCGTCGGAGACGACTTTCACATCGATGCCGTGCTCCCGGCAGAAGGCGTAGAATTCCTTGAAGTGGGGGTCGACGACGGTGTTTTCCGCCACGAACCGAAGCATGTCCTCCCGGGTGCCTCCCAGAATAGCGACAATGCGGCCGTAGGCCTCCATCGATCCGATCCGGCCTTCGCAGTAGTCCCGGTCGATGTCGTCCCAGCCCTGGCCGCTGAATTTCAGGAGGACCTCGTAGCCCACGTCGGTGAGGCTCAGGGTCCCGTCAAAATCGGTGATGACCAGAAGCGGTTTTTTTGCTGCCATCCCGTTGATTCTTTCCCTCAGGATTCCTTTTTCCGCATGTACTTGAACAGGAAAAATGCCACAGCGATGAGAAGCGCCGATCGGACCAGGTTCATGGTCATCGCCCCCACCTGGTCGAACCAGTTCTCGAAGAAGAGAAACAGCAGCCCCGCCGCCCCGATGATCCATCCGCCCGCATCCTTCGGGCTCTGGACCAGCGTAAACAGGGCAAACACGATAATCAGGATGGGCCAGCTCCTGTCCAGGCTGTAGATGCCGAAGGAACTCAGCAGCACGAGCACCCCCAGGGTCAACAGGATCACCGCACCGGATGCAATTCTCATCTTCTCTTTCGCTTCCACGCTCTCTCCTCCTTTCCGTAAATCAGATCATGGGTGAAGTCTCAACCTTTGTCCTCCCTTTTGAAAAAGATGTTCAGCATGTCGATGGGAATGGGGAAGACTGTCGTCGTGTTGTTTTCCGTCCCGATCTGGACCAGAGTCTGAAGATAGCGCAGCTGGAGCGCCATCGGCTGCTGCTGCATGACGGCGGCGGCTTCGGAGAGCTTCTGGGCGGCCTGGAACTCTCCCTCTGCGGCGATCACCTTGGCGCGCCGCTCACGCTCCGCCTCGGCCTGCTTCGCCATGGCCCGCTGCATCTCCTGCGGCAGATCGATGTATTTCACCTCCACGTGGGTCACCTTGATCCCCCAGGGGTCGGTGCTGCGGTCCAGGATCTCCTGGATGTGGATATTGACCTTTTCCCGGGACGCCAAAATTTCGTCGAGCTCTACCTGCCCGCAGACGCTTCGGAGCGTCGTCTGGGCAAGCTGGGAAGTGGCATAGAGGTAGTTCTCCACTTCGACGATGGCATTCATGGAGTCGACCACGCGGAAGTAAACAACGGCGTTCACCTTGATAGACACGTTGTCGCGGGTGATGACGTCCTGCGACGGCACGTCCATGGTGATCGTGCGCGTGTCCACGCGGACCATGCGGTCTACGACGGGGATCAGGATGATCAGGCCGGGCCCCTTCGTGGGAATGATCCGCCCAAGGCGGAAGATGACGGCCCGTTCGTATTCGTTGAGGATCCGGATGGAAGCGGCCAGGAACATGATGACAAGAACGACAAGTACGAGAATGGTATACATGGAAACCCCCTTTTATGAGCGTTCTTCGACTTCGATTTTCAGTTCTTTGACGCCGACGACTTCGACGCGCTTGCCCTTTCCGATGGGCGCCTTGCTGAAGGCATTCCAGTACTCTCCCCGGATGAGCACCTTGCCCTGCTCGTGGATGTCCGACAAGGACTCCCCGATCGCTCCGATCATGCCTTCCCCTCCGGTGTGAACCTTGCGCATCTGAGCCCGGACGGCGATTGAGATGACGGCGATGAAGAACAGGGAGACGATCGTCACGGCCGGAATCAGGACGCTCCAGGAGACCCGGAGGGCCGGGTCGGGCGACTCGAAGAGCATGATGGAGCCCAGGACGAGCGAGACGACGCCCCCCATGGTGAGGATCCCGTGGCTGATCACCTTGATCTCGGCGATGAAAAGGATCACGGCGAAGATGATCAGCAGGATGCCTGCATAATTCACAGGCAGGGTCTGGAAGGCAAAGAAGGCCAGGATCAGCGAGATCCCGCCGATGATTCCCGGCAGAACGACCCCCGGGGAGGAAAACTCGAAGTACAGCCCCGCGAGCCCCAGGAGGAACAGGATGAAGGCGATGTTTGGGTTCGAGATGGTGATGAGCACCTTCTCGCGGAATCCCATCTCCTTGCGGTTGACCTCGGCCCCTTTCGTTTGTAAGACTTTGCTGCCGGAAACGAGTTTCACTTCCCGCCCGTCGATCTTCGCGAGAAGATCGCCCATGTCCGTGGCGATCAGGTCGATCACTTTCAGCTTCAGGGCCTCCTCGGCAGTCACGGAGACGCTTTTGCGGATGGCCTCCTCGATCCAGTCGGCGTTTCGCCCTTTCTGTTCGGCGATGCCCCTGCCATAGGCCACGGCGTCGTTTTCGACCTTCTCCATCATCGTCTCGTCGGCCTTGCCCATACCCATGGCCACGGGATGGGCCGCGCCGATGTTGGTCCCGGGGGCCATGGCCGCCACGTGAGCCGAGATCGTGATGAGCACGCCGGCCGAGGCCGCCCGCGCGCCCGAGGGAGACACGTAGACGATGACGGGAACAGAGGCGTTGAGGCACTCCTTGATGATGTCCCGCATGGACAGATCGAGCCCCCCCGGCGTGTCGAGCTGGATGACGATGGCCTCGGAACCCGACTCGGCGGCCTGCTTGACGCTTTTCAGGATGTACTCGCCGATGGGCGGTGTGATGACGTCGTTGATGGTGATGACATCGACGACGCGTTTCTCCTCGGCGGCCTGAAGAACGAAGCCGGGGGCCAGGGCCGCAAGGAGCAGTGCGGCAACAACGGCCAGCAGCACGGGAGTCTTCTTTTCCGGGGTTCTTTTCATGGCTTGTCCTCACAGGATCTTCATGATTTTCTGCACATCTTCCCAGACCAGTTTCTTCGCGTCGGGGTTGCGAAGAAGGTATGCCGGGTGATAGGTCGGCATGAGTTTGCGGCCGTGGTAGTCGTGGAATTTACCGCGGATCGCCGAGATGGGCGACTCGGAGCGAAGCAGCGTCTTCGCCGCGAAAGTCCCCAACGCGCAGATGATGTCCGGGTTGATGACCTCCAGCTGCTTCACCAGGAAAGGCTCACAGGTGGCGATTTCGTCTTCCTTCGGGTTGCGGTTGCCGGGCGGCCGGCACTTCAGGATGTTGCAGATGTACACTTCTTCCCGCGCAAGCCCCATGGCGCTGATGATCTTCGTCAGGAGCTGACCCGCCCGGCCCACGAACGGCCGGCCCTGGTTGTCTTCCTCTTCGCCGGGGGCCTCGCCGACGAAGACGAGCTTCGCCCCGGAGCTCCCCTCGCCGAATACAAGATTTCTGCGTGTGCGGTAAAGCGGGCACCGGGTGCAGTCGCCCAGTTCCTCCCGGACCCCGGCCAGCGACAGTGATTCCTTGCGGACGCCGGCTTTGGTCGCGGCCTTTACGGACCGATGATCCTCCTTGCCCCCTTCCTCCCGACGGGGAAGCCCTGCGCCTTTCAGGATCAGTCGTGAGACGGGATTGTAGGCATCCCTTTCGTTCGCAACGTGATTTCTCAAGGCGCCCACGAGATGCCGCAACTCGCTGTGGAGATCATCTTTTTTTTGCACGCAAGGCCCCTTTATTCTTCCCCATGAGCTCCAGCACCCGATCCAGAATCCGGGCGGCAACGTCCATCTTGTCCATCAGGGGGAGATCCACCGAGCCCCCGTCGCGGTCGAGGATCTTGACGATGTTCGTCTCGGCCGCAAATCCCGCTCCGGCCTGGGTGATGTCATTTGCCACGATGAGGTCCATGTTCTTTTCCATCATCTTCTTCGTGGCGTACTGGATCAGGTTGTCCGTCTCGACGGCAAACCCCACCAGGATCCGGTTGCCTTTGACGCGGCCCACTTCGGAGATGATGTCGGGGTTGCGCTCGAGGCGGAACTCCAGAGGCTTCTGAGCCTTCTTGATCTTCGATTCGGAGAAGTCTGCCGGCCGGTAATCGGCCACGGCGGCGGATTTGACGACAACGGTTGCCTTCTCCAGATGGGCCATGACGGCGTCCCTCATCTGTCGCGCCGAGGAGACGGACACAAATTCCACGCCTCGCGGCTGCGGAAGGCTGGTGGGGCCGCTGACGAGCGTGACTTTCGCCCCGCGGCGCTTAGCCATGAGGGCCACGGCGTAGCCCATCTTGCCCGTGGAGTAGTTCGTGATGAACCGGACGGGATCGAAGGCTTCCCTGGTGGGACCTGCGGTGACGAGGACATGCTGCCCCGACAGATCCTTCTCCGTGAGAATGTCTTCCACATCCTCGACGATTTCTTCCAGACAAGCAAGCCGGCCATAGCCTTCCGTCTTGCAGGCCAGCTCGCCGTAGCCTGCCTCGACGAACCGGTACCCCGTCGCTGCCAGCTTCTCCATGTTCTCCCGCACGATAGGGTTTGCGTACATGTTCACGTTCATGGCGGGGCAGATGAGGACAGGGGCCCGGGTGGCCATGACCGTCGTCGTCAACAGATCGTCGGCGATCCCATGAGCGATCTTCCCGATCACGTTTGCCGTTGCCGGAGCCACAACAACGATGTGGGCGCTCTCGGCCAGCGAGATGTGCCCGATCTCCCACTCTCCCGTCAACTGGAACGTGTCCACGTATACGGGGTTTCCCGTGAGGGTCTGGAAGGTAAGCGGGGCGACGAACTCCGTTGCGTTTTTCGTCATGATGACGTGGACGCCTGCCCCGCGCTTGATGAATTCCCGGGCCAGCTCTGCCGCTTTGTAGGCCGCGATGCCGCCGGTCACCCCGAGGACGATCTTGTTGCCTTTCATCCGTTTCGCTCTCCGTATCTTTTTTCCGGTTCCCCGGCACGGTACCCGATCAGTCAACCACGACGAGAGGCCTATCCCCTTCAGGACCCTGCAAGAATGGCCCGGAAAGACAGATGACAGACGATAAACCCGACATGGGGCAGCAGTTCCGGAAACCCGCAATCCTTTCCTGAGCCTTGACCGGACAAGCGCAAACCCTGTTTTCTGAATATAACAAATCATGCGGAACGTCAAGGAATGAAAGCCTTTTTGGTCTTTCGTCCCTTCCGGCTGCGGCAGGGTCATGGGACTTGAATTTTTTTTGATTCGGGGTATGATGGGCCACGATTCGGGCTCACCCGCAGTGTTTCCGAAGTCAGTCCACTCATGGAGTACAAACCGTCATGAACCGAATGTACCTGCTGCTCTTCGGCCTCGCAATCGCTCTTGCGGGGACCGCCCTCTGGGCCTTCAACACGGTCCTCGAGTTCGAAAAACCCGCCATTGACCTGAAGGAGGATCTCTCCACGATCGGCCAGGGCAGATCCATTGCGCTGAGCGTCTCCGATCAGAAGAGCGGTATCCGGAGCGTCTCCGTGACGATCAGCCAGGAAGGCAAGGACCAGGTTTTTCTGTCTGAAAACTACCCCGGGGGTACGAAGGAACAGGCGCTGAGTCCCGAGCTGAACCTGCGCGGGCTCCATCTCAAAGACGGCCCGGCGGCGATCACCATCACGGCGGAGGATCATTCCTGGCTGAAGAACCGTACAACGCTCGCCGTGGAGACATCCATCGACACCGTGCCGCCGCAGATCGGCATGATCAGTTCCGCGCACAACGTCAATGCCGGAGGAACCGGTGTCGCCCTGTACCGGGTTTCGGAAGAAGTGACCCGCACGGGCATCCGTGTGGGGGATCGCTTTTTCCAGGGTTACCCCTACGCCATCCAGGGTAAACCCTGCCACATCGCCTATTTCGCCGTCCCGGCCTCGGCCTCCAAAGGGGGACTCAAGATTTTGATTACGGCACGGGACAAGGCGGGAAACGAATCGTCCGTGATTCTTCCCCATCTCGTGAGAGAAAAGAAATTCAAGGATGACAAGATCAATCTCAGCCGCGCGTTCCTGGAACAGAAAATGCCGGAGTTCAGGCAGCATGATTCGCGGGTCCCTGCCACGCCTCTGGAAGCCTTCCTGTTCGTCAACGAGACGTTGCGCGTGGAGAACGCCAAGACGATCCAGGCAGCCGGCAGCAAGTCCCAGCCCAAGGCGCTCTGGGAGGGCACGTTTCTGCGCATGAAGAACGCGGCGCCCATGGCTGGCTTCGCCCAGGAGAGAACCTATCTCTTCGAGGGGATGGCCGTGAGCAAGAGCACCCACCTGGGTGTGGACCTCGCCTCGACGGAGCGAGCCCCCATCGAGGCGGCAAACAGCGGCGTGGTGGTTTATACCGGATACCTTGGGATCTACGGCAACACTGTCATTGTGGATCACGGCCTGGGCCTCTCCAGCCTTTACGCGCACCTGTCGGATATTACCGTAAAAATCGGCCAGAACGTGGCTCGCGGAGAAACACTGGGTAACAGCGGCAGCACGGGCCTAGCCGGTGGCGACCATCTGCACTTCAGCATCCTCGTCGGCGGGGAGTTCGTGAACCCCACGGAGTGGTGGGACGCCCACTGGATCCGGGACAACGTGACGGGCAAGCTGACCGAGACGGCGCCGCAGGACTCCCCCGCGACCCAGAAGGCACAGCCGGCGAAGGCAAAGGCGAAGAGCAAGAAAAAGAAGGGACCAGGGACGAGGGGGTAGGGACGAGGGGTAAAGAGGGTAAGAAAAGGATCGGGAAACCTCCCGATCCTTTTTCTTTGTTTATTTTATATTCCGCCGGGTCCCTACACCCCGGTCCCTCGTCCCTAAGAGCGGTGTATGTCGCGATGCGTTGCGTTGACCAGGTAATTTTCGCCGGAGAAGTACAGGGCCAGGCGGTTGGCCATGACGACGGAGCGGTGCTTTCCGCCTGTACATCCCAGCGCCAAGTTGAGGCTCGACTTTCCCTCCTTCTCGTAGAGAGGGATCAGGAATTCCATCATCTTCAGCAACTGCTCCAGGAAGGTTCTGCTCTCCTCCCAGCCCATGACATATTCCTGGATTTTTTCGTCTTGCCCGTTGAGGTGCTTCAGTTCTTCGATGAAGTAGGGATTGGGCAGGAAACGCACGTCCAGCACGATGTCCGCCTCGGGAGGAAGCCCGTAGCGGTAACCGAACGACATCAGGTTGATCACGAGGCGCTTCTCGGTCGTCGACGTCATGAAATGTCGCTGGATAACTTCCTTAAGCTGGTGGACATTGAATGAGGAGGTGTCGACGATCTTGTCCGCCATCGCCCGCAGGGCCGAGAGTCTCTCCCGCTCCAGCGAAATCCCCTCCATCACGGTCCCCCGCTCGCAGAGCGGGTGCGCCCGCCTCGTCTCTCGGAACCTTCGCAGCAGAGACTCGTCGCTGGCGTCCAAAAAGAGGATCTCGATCCGGTGCCCCTCCTCCTTGAGTCTGGCGAAGATCTCCGCATACTTCTCCAGGAAGTACCGTTCCCGCAGATCCATGACGAGGGCAACCTTGCTGATCTCGCTGGCGGCGTCGGTCTGGATCTCGAGAAGTTTCGGCAGAAGGACTACGGGAAGGTTGTCGACGCAGAAAAAACCCACGTCCTCCAGCGCCCGAAGGGCCGTGCTCTTGCCGGAGCCGGACATGCCGGTGACGATGATGACTCTCAGATTCTGCATTCAGCACCCCAGGAAAGGCGCAAGAGATGGAAGCGTGGAAGATTGAAATACCTGACCGCAACACCGTTTGACAGGTGCCGATGGCTCGCGTGGGTTTTAATAGGACTCGTCTTTATCGGCGATTTTCCGGTAGAGTTCCTCGGCGTTCTTTGCCGACAGGAGGTCGTTTCGGAATTCCGGGTCCTTGAGCATGCGCGAAATCTTGGCCAGAGCCTTGAGGTGCTGGCCCGTCGAGCTCTCCGGGGCCATCAGCAGGAAAAAGATGTGCGCGGGTCTGCCGTCAATGGAATCGAAGTCGATGCCCTCCCGGCTGCGCCCAAAGGAAATGACCAGGCTGTCCAGACCCTTGAGTTTTCCGTGCGGAATGGCAATGCCGTCGCCGATCCCCGTGCTGCCGAGCTTTTCCCGCTCCAGCAGGACTTCGATCATCGCCTCGGACTGGATGCCCGCGTGATCACGGGTGAAGATCTCCGACAATTCCGACAGAACGGCTCGCTTGGATTTCGCCTTCAAGGCCTCAATGATATATTCCTTCTTGAACATGTCGGTGATCTGCATGGGGCCCCTCCGCTCAGCTGTTTGCCTCGAGCAGTGCGAAGTTCCCGTCATCCCGGCGGTAGATGACGCTGATGTTTTCCGAGTTGATGTCCCGGTAGATGACGAATCGGTTTCGGGAACCTTCCAGAGTGATGATGGCCTCTTCCAGGGACATGGGTTCCAAAACGACTCTGCGGGTCTCGACAACCCTGAGCCTCGATTCCTCTTCGAAAGGGGCAGGCGCCGCCCGAAGCTCCCCCTTCTCCTCGGAGCGGTTCGGATTGGCCTTGTGTTCCCGGCTTTTCTCCTTGTGTTTCTTGATCTGGCGTTCGATCTTGTCGATGACATTGTCGATGGCCAGCTGCATGTCCTTGGCCTCTTCCTTCCCGACGAGGTTGATACCCTTGGCCATGATGTTGATTTCGGCCACACTCCTGAATTTTTCAACTGAAAGGACGACGTGGGCTTCCACGGGTTTGTCGATGTATTTCTGGAGCTTGCTCAGCCGCTCCGTCACATAATCCTTGAACCAACTTTCCGACCCTGTATTCCGAAAGGTCACGGAAACCTGCATGCTCTGTTTCCTCCTCATCCTTGTTCAACTAGAGATTGTGGTTGCCCCCTGCCTCCATCCCGGTGTCCCTGCAAGATTGACGCCCCGGGGAGGGCATGACGACCGGCGGGATTCTGTCACGCGGTGGTTCGTACAGCGGCTGTCCATCGAGTCCCGATGGCCGCCGCGGGAATGGCTGCCGGGGCCGTTCGAAAAATAAGCACTGCTCTATAGGCCAGAACCGGAAACTTGTCAATTAATTTTTAGCTTTCAGGATGTATTTCTTCCTCTTCGACGACGGGAGGATCCCCATCATCTCCCGGTACTTGGCGACGGTGCGCCTGGCAATGGAGATGCCCTGCCGGCTCAGGATGTCGACGATCTCGCTGTCGCTCAAGGGCTTGCGGGCGTCTTCGCCGCTGATGATTTTCCGGATCTCCTCCTGGACGCTCTTCGATGCGATGGCATCGCCGCTGGTCTTGCTGATGCTGCTGTTGAAGAAATACTTCAACTCGAAGATCCCCCGGGGCGTGTGCATGTACTTGTTGGTCGTCACACGGCTGATGGTGGACTCGTGCATCTCCACGTCATCGGCCACGTCGCGCAACACCAGGGGTTTCAGAAACTGGATCCCCTGGTCGAAGAATTCCCGCTGGAATTTGACGATGCTTTCCGTGACCCGGAATATGGTTCTCTGGCGCTGCTGGATGCTCTTGATGAGCCAGGTGGCCGACTGGAGCCGCTCCTTGATGTATTTTTTGCACTCGTCGGCGCTCTGGGCCCCTTCCGACCCGCCTCCAAGGATCTCCCGGTAGAAGTTGCTGATCCGGAGCCTCGGCAGTCCTTCGTCATTGAGGATGATCTTGTACTCGTCGCTCACCTTGAATACGAACACATCGGGGATGATGTACTGGGGACCCTCGTCGCTGTATACCAGTCCCGGCTTCGGGTCCATCCGGCTGATGAGGAAGATGGCGTCCAGGATGTCCGCCAGCGGAATCTTCAGCTTCTTGGCGATGTTGTTGTAATTCTTGGTCTCCAGGTCGTGGAGGTGGTCCCGGATGATGGTTTCGACCAGGGCATTCTGAACCCCGAGGACCTTTGCCTGCGCCATCAGGCATTCCTTGAGATCTCTGGCCGCGATTCCCGGCGGGTCGAATTCCTGGATCTTGGCCAGCACTTTTTCGACAACCTCGTGGCTGACCCTCTCCTGTTCGGCGATCTCCTCGACGGTCGCCGCAAGGTATCCGCTCGAATCGAGGTTGCCGATGATCTGCTCGGCGACTTTCCGCTCCGCTTCCGACAGCATCGAGAGCCGCAGCTGCCACATGAGATGGTCCGAGAGGGTCGTCTTCCGGGTGAGCATGTTCTCCCAGGATGGCCCCTCATCCTCCTCGCGGTCGTAGGTCACCCTCATGGGGCCGTAGTCCTCGAGGTAGCTGTCCCAGTCGAAATCCTCCTTGCCGTCGCCCTCGCCCGTCACCTCTCCCGTCCGCTCCGCCGTCTTGACCTCGCTGACTTCGGGTGCCGGGGCCCCTTCTTCTCCGAATTCCTCGGTGGCTCGCTCCTCGAGCAGGGGGTTCTCTTCCATCTCCTGCTGGATCATGTCGATGAGCTCGATCCGGGAGAGCTGCAGGAGCTTGATTGCCTGCTGCAGCTGAGGCGTCATGATCAGCTGCTGGCTGAGTTTGAGGCTCTGTTTGAGTTCGAACGTCATTCCCTGTTCCCTGAGACTTTTCACCGCAACGGATAAAAAGCCGGTTAAAGGCTTCTGTCAACTTCCGCTAAAATCGAAAATCATCGCCCAGGTAAAATTTCCGGGCCATCTTACTCTCCGCGATCATCTCCGGCAAGCCCTCAATGAGCACCGTTCCCTCGTTGAGGATGTAGGCCCGATCGCAGACTGACAGGGTCTCCCTCACGTTGTGGTCCGAAATGACCACCCCGATGCCCTTGGACTTGAGCTTCTGGATGATCTTCTGGATATCGGCCACGGCCAGAGGGTCGATCCCCGCGAAGGGCTCGTCGAGAAGGATGAACCGCGGTGAGGTCACCAGCGCCCGGGTGATCTCCACCCGCCTTCTCTCCCCTCCCGACAGGGAGTAGGCCTTGCTGCCCGCAAGATCGGTGAGATCGAGCTCGCCGAGCAATTGTTTGAGCCTATTCTTCCTCTCCTCGCTTTCGATGTCAAGCGTTTCGAGAATGGCCAGGATATTTTCCTCGACGGTCAGTTTCCGGAATACGGAAGGCTCCTGGGGCAGGTAATTGATCCCCTTGCGAGCCCTCACAAACATGGGGTCCCGGGTGATTTCCTCGGAGTCGAGGAAAATTCGACCATCGTCGGGCTTGACGAGTCCGACGATCATGTAGAAGGTTGTCGTCTTTCCGGCGCCGTTGGGACCGAGAAGACCCACAACTTCCCCGGGGCGGATTTCCAGGTCCACGCCGCTGACGACCTTCCGTCCCCCATACACCTTTGTCAATGCCCTGGCTTCGAGTATTTCCATTGACTGCGCAAACCCGGTAGCCCGGATCCCCTGCGCCGCTACTCCTTTTTCTTTTTCCCCTTTGATTCGTCGGGATAGATGGTCGCCGTGACCCGCTTGCCCGTTGTTCCCTCTACAACACCCCTGTTTTCATTGAGGAGCACGATGACCCGGTCTCCCGTAACGACGTTGTTTCCTTCCCGCATGACGGGGTTTCCCGTCACGACGATCCGCTGCTCGTCGTTGTGGAACACGGCCTGCTCCCCCGTCACGATGCGCTCCTTTTCGGTGATGCGCACATTCCCCTTTGCCACGATCCTGTCGACATCCCCGGCCTTTGCGGCATCGCCTGCAGCCGATGCATTCCCTTCGGCCTTCTTCTTGAAATACAGCTCCAGGGTATCGCTCTTGATCACGCGCTCGCCCTGGGTGGCCACGACGTTGCCCGAAAACTGAACCAGGTCCTTTTCCCGGTAGGCATCGAGGCGGTCGGAGACGATATCGATGGGCTTGTTATCTGAGCCCTTGAGCCACTTCGAACGGTTGTCCTGCCCCCAGAGGGCCCCCTGTGCCGCCAGGATGATCATGGTGGCCAGGATCAGGATCGGAATGAATTTTTGCATACCTTGAGTACCTTCCGGCCACTGCGGTCAGTGGATCCGGGCCTTAATGCCGCCGGCAATCGTCACGTGCTCGGATTTCAGCAGGAGGGTCATCCCCTTTCCCTTCATCTCGAATCGCGGGTTCGAGAGTGTGACGGGATCCTCCGTATAGATCTTCTTCTCGCCGTCGGAGTATTTCAGGCGATCCGTCGTGAAACGGTCCCCCCGGTTCGACAGGATCACCACGTTGCCCTCGATCTCGACGTCTTTCAGGTCCGTCCGGAGTTGGCCCCGGTCGGCCGTCAGTTCATAGGTCTTGCCGTCGGGCAGGATGAGTCTCATGCGCACTTTGTCGAACCGCGCCTGGTTCTCCTTCCTTTGAAAGGTTGCCGAGTCGGCGTTTATTTCGAGCCGATTCCCCGAGTCGCCCACCTCCGTGAAATGAACATCACGGATGTAGAGATCGACGTTGTCGTCGATGATCTTCAGTCCCGTCTGCTTTACCTCCGCCTGCTGCCCCCCCCGGTACATAACTGCGGCAACGAGAGCGAGCGTCAGGAGCACAGCCGCCGAAAGGACATATTTCCCCGCGGGCTTCCCTGCGAGTTTTCGAAAAAATTCAAGCCACTTAGACATCATTCCATCGCAGGGGTGAACCATACCATCCGATGCCCGAGTTGTAAAGCCAAAAACGGTCTCCCGAAAGCCCCGGAAGGCAAAAGGAGAAGAGCATCAGGCCCGGTATCGGCCCATCAATTCCTCCCACATCCCCTGGGTTTTAAGGATCATCTCGCAGACTTCGCGGACAGCGCCCCTGCCTCCCGGGTTTTTCGTCACGAGATCCACGGCCCTCAGGACCTCGTCGTGGGCATCGCTTACCGTGATGGAAAACCCGGCACGCCTGAGCACGGGCAGATCGACGATGTCATCTCCCATACAGGCGACCTGTTCAGGGGCGAGCCCCGATGAGGCCAGGATTTCGTTGAAAACGGCGAGCTTGTCCAGGGCGCCCTGGTATACCTTTTCAATGCCGAGTTCGCGGGCACGGTGCTCCACAACCCGGGATTTCCGGCCCGTCAGAAAGATCACATCGATCCCGGCGCGCTGGATCAGCTTCAGGCCATGACCGTCGCGGACATTGAAACACTTGGTCTCCTGCCCGTCGTCGCTCATGATGATCCGGCCGTCGGTCAGCACCCCGTCCACGTCAAGGATCAGGACCTTCACCTTCCGGATCTTTGCGATCAGGTCAGCCCCCGTCTTCGCATCGAGTTCCATCATCGCCCTTTCTGCATGGTTCGCTTCACCAGCCCGTCAATCCCCTTGAGCGTCGTGAGCAGGTCCCGCAGCGAGTTGAGCGCCAGCGTGTTCGGTCCGTCACAGAGCGCACGGTCCGGGTCCGGGTGAACCTCCATGAACAGTGCGTCAACACCGACCGCCACCGCTGCCCGGGCCAGATAGACAGCCATGGCGCGCTCCCCGCCCGATGCCTTGCCGGCGCCGCCGGGAAGCTGCACGCTGTGAGTGGCGTCGAAGACGACCGGATAGCCCAATTGCCGCAAAATCGGGATCGACCGCATATCGGATACGAGGTTGTTGTACCCGAAGCTTGCTCCACGCTCGGTGATGAGGATGTTGCGGTTGCCCGTGGACTGAACCTTCTGCACCACATTCTCCACGTCCCAGGGGGCGAGGAACTGGCCTTTCTTGATGTTGACGACTCGCGCGTGCCTGGCCAGTTCCAGGACGAAATCGGTCTGGCGGCACAGAAAGGCCGGGATCTGGGCCACATCCAGAACCTCCGAAGCCTTTACGATCTCCTCGAAGCGGTGTACGTCGGAGAGGACGGGGACGTCGAATTCTTCCCGGATCCCTTTCAGGATCTTCAGCCCTTTGTCGAGGCCGGGGCCCCGGAAGGACTGGACGGAAGTGCGGTTGGCCTTGTCGTAGGAGGACTTGAAGATGAGGGGAATCCCCAACTCCGTTGTCAGTTCCTTGAGGCTCGCGGCTACCTTGCGGGCTAGCTTCTCGCTCTCAATGACGCAGGGCCCGGCGATGAGGACAAAGGGCTCCCCGCCCCCCACCTTGATGCCTCCGACATTTACTTTGCGCATTTCACGACTTTCCCTGTAACGGATTTCAGAATTCGAAGTTGAGAAGGTGAGAGGTTAAGAGGTTGAGAAAGAAATTCGAAAACGTGTCTTGCATGTGTCTCACCTTCTTACCCTCACACCCTCTTACCTTCTATTCCCGGTGCTTTTCCTCGAGCATCCTGATCCTGAGCTGCGGAATTTTCTCCGCCGCCCTGGACTCGGGGTTGATCTGATAGGCGGCCTTATACGCTTCGATGGCTTCCTTGTACATCTTTTTTTTCTCGTAGGACTCGCCGAGTCCGAGCCAGGCGCCCTCGTCCTCCTTGTCATATTTCACGGCCAGCTTGAAGTTCTCGATGGCCTTGTCCGTCTGTCCCTTGATGCTGTGAATGTAGCCCATGTTGGCATAGGCCAGCCCCCGCTTGGGGTCGGCGGCTGCCATTTGCCGGTACGTCTTGAGGGCTGCATCGTAGTTCTTCGCCTTCATCTGCTGGGCGCCCATGCGCTCCAGGGCCTCCGTCGAGGCCTTTCCCGATTTTCCCCCCTTTTCGACTGCCTTCGCCGCTTCCTTCGAGCGGCCCTGTTTCTCATAGATGGCGGCAAGGTTGAGCTGGATGTTGGGGTCGTTGAGGCCCATCTGGAGAGCCTTTTTGTAGTGCTCCTCCGCAGCGGGATATTGTTTCAGTTCCCCGTAGGCAAACCCCAGGTCCGCATAAACCCGAGGGTTCTTCGGGGCTGCTTTTTTGATCCGGTTGAGGGCGACGACAGCCTCCTTGTATCGCTTCTCGCGGAAATAATATTCTGCGACTCTCGCCGCTGCATCCGTGTCGTCGGGCTTTAGCTGCAGCGTTTTCTCGTACTCGGCAAGGGCTTCCTTGTGACGCTTCGCCTTGTCGTAGGCTACCCCCAGGTTGTAGTGGAGGATGGGGTCTTTCGGCTGAAGCTCCAGGGCCTTCCTGTAATTCTCGATCTCCTCCTTGACCTGCCCCTTTTTGCCGTGGGCCTGGGCAAGAGTGGCGTAGGCGTTCGGGTCCTTCGGGTTCTTCTTCACCAGCTTCGAGTAGAGCCGTGCAGCGTCCTGTTCCTTGCCGGCCTTGCGGTAGGCGTCGGCCAGCGCCTGGGCAATCCGCTGGTCGCTGGGCATCCGCTTATGAGCCTCTTCGTACTCCTTGATGGCCGGGGCGAGTTTTCCCGTCTTCTCGTAGGCCCCTCCCAGGCTGAAATGGACCATGGCATCATCGGGCTTGAGCCTCAGCGACGTCTGATAGTGGGTGATGGCTTCATTCCACTTGCCCATCTTCCCGTACAGGAAGCCGGCGATGGCGTGAGCCCCCGCATCCTTCGGATTGAGCTCGGTGATACGCTTTGTAAGCGGCAGGGCTTTCGTGTAGTCCTTCCTCTCGACATAGCAGCGCGAAAGCCCGGCCAGGGCCGCCATGTCGTCGGGCTTCCGGGTAAGAACGGCCCGGTACTGGGTAATGGCCTGTTCGATCTTCCCCGCTTCCAGGTACTGCTCGGCCAGCGTCTTCCGGAGGGCCGTATCCTCCGGGTTCATACCGAGGGCCTTCTCGAGGGCCTGTGCCTGCCATTTTGCATTTTCGGGTATTTTCGCGAAGCGCAGCCAGTCCTGTGGGGTCGACTCGATGCGAACCGGAACGGCCCCGATTGTCTGCTCGCCGTACCGGATCGTGATGGCGGAATCCGGAAGGGGTTTCCCGCGAAGGGCCTCCCGCACGGAGGCGCTCATCGCCTTGTCCACGAGCTCCACGGCCTTGAGGAGAACCTTGACGTCGTTCGCCCCGCCGAGGCCCTCCGCGTCGACAGTGATATTCTTTTCGAACAGGGAATCCGTGGAGACCTTTTTGATGATGAACTCGTCACGGTAGGTGATCTTGAAGACGTCGCCGGCCGTGAGGCGCTCATCGGTGCCGTTCCTCTCGATGACGAGGTAATGAAACTCAGGCGTCTTGCCCAGGATGCTCACCCGGACGAGCCCCTTCAAGCCCTTGTAGGAGAAAATCTCGCCGTAGAAGGCAAACAGCAGCCCCGCCGCGACGATGACGGCAACTCCAGCCAGGGCCCCGATGAAAAGGATGTGATGGCGCCCTGTCCTCTCCGTCCTCTTTTTCCGCTCCCTCCGTTCATCCCTCTTGTAATAATCCATCGGTTACTTTGTTTACCCTTTACCTTTTATTCCTCGAGCCTTGGTCTTGTGTTGATCCTCTCGTTGTTTCCTGGATCCTTGCTCCTCGATCCCGGGTTAGCCCCTCGGATGAAACTTCTTGTGGATCTCCTTCAGCCTGTCCCGCGTCACATGCGTGTAAATCTGGGTCGTTGAAATGTCCGCATGACCCAGCATGACCTGAACGGACCGGAGGTCGGCACCCCCTTCCAGCAGATGCGTGGCGAAGGAGTGCCTGAACGTGTGCGGATGAACCTTCCGCTCGAGTCCTGCCATTCTTGCATATTTCTTGATCAGTTTCCATAGCCCCTGTCGGGTGAAGCCCTCACCGGAGCGGTTCAGGAAGAGAACGCTTGACGTCCTCTTTTTCAGGAATACGGGACGGGCCTGCTCGATATAGCGCGCGAGCCACTCCAGGGCCGACCGGCCTACGGGCACGATCCGCTCCTTTCGACCCTTGCCCACTGTGACGAGAAACCCCATTTGACGGTTCACCCGGTTGAGGGTCAGCGTGGCCAGCTCGGTAACCCGGATCCCCGAGGCATAGAGAACTTCCAGGATCGCGCGATCCCGGATGCCCGCCGGTGTCGCATCAGCGGGCTGACCGAGAAGTTCTTCCATCTCCTCACGGCTGAGCGTGCCGGGAAGCCGCATCCAGGTGCGGGCAATCTGCACCCGGGCCAGCGGATTCTCCTCCAGCCGGGCCTCGCGGAGGAGATACTTGTAAAACCCGCGGATCGCGGCCAGTTTCCGGTTCATGGACGTCGAGGAAAGTCCCTGTTCGCGAAGGCCCCCCAGGAATGCCGTCACATCCTCGGGCCTCACGGCGGCGGGCGATGAAACACCGGCCGTGGCTGCGAAGTCGAGAAACTGCCCGATGTCCCGGCTGTATGCGTCCAGGGTGTTGAGCGAGGCCCCTCTCTCGACGGCAAGATAATTGAGGTATTCGTCAACCAGGGTCGAATCACCCGGCGTGGATGAAAACATGGATATTCCCCACAAACCTTCAAAATGCCCCTCTCCCCCCTTGATGAGAGATGCCCCCTCCCTTTCTTTCAAAAAAAGGGACGGAGAGGATTTAACAGAGACGGGAGATCATTCTTTAAAGGTTTGTATTATCTCAAAGAAAGGGGGCAGGCAAAGACTTTTTTGCCGTTTCGGGATCAGCTGCCGGTGTGCCGCGGCTTTTCCGCCACCACCAGCAGGACCATTGCCAGACGCAAGGGCGCAATACGGGCGTCGATCCGCGCAAGGCCCGCGTAAAGGCGGTTGATCAATTCAAAGGCTTTCACGAGTCCCGCCGGGGGGCGCCGCCCGATGCCTGCTGCGGCCGATGATCTTCCAAAAGAAGGAATTACGGTGAGAAACGCTGCCACGGACCACATGGTGAGTTTTTCGAGGGGTCCCAGGACGTTGCAGACAGACAGGCTCCGCAGGCCCGATTTCTCCAGCAGACCGATCATCTCCGGCAACTCGTAGCGGCGGTGATGTCCCACGAAGCGGTCATCGACGGCGAAAAATACCCGCCGGTGCGGAAAGGTCACGATAAGGCGGCCTCCCTTTTCCACGACGGACGCCATCTGGCCGATGGCCCCGAGGTCATCCTCGATGTGCTCGAGGACTTCGGAACAGACGGCACTGCGAAAAACCTCTTTTCTGAAGGGCAGGCTCGTCGCATCGGCCACGACGTAGTGGCCTGCACCCTGCCCTGCTTTCAGGCACCGCAACGCAGAGAAGGAAATCTCGGTAAACACCGACCGGTCCGTGGCGGGCGAGATCGGCGAGATGCCGCTTCCCACCTCCAGTGTCATCCCTTCACCCTGCCGGGGAAGTCGCTCCCGCACGGCTCGCTTCCGCACCTGATAGTTGTAGAGGTGGTTCTTCAGAGTGAGGTAAGCCGGCTCTACGAAAAAATCATCGAAACGATTGCCCGTTTCCTGCGCCAAGCGAGATCCCCCCTTCACCGAGTCGTGACCCGGCTGTCCGGAAAGAGAGTGGTCCTGGCCATGCCGAGACGGGAAAGCCGGAAGAGAACGGCCGTCCTGAGGCACCCGAGGCCGTATCGGACGCTGCGCCGGAAATTAATGGATGAAGAGTCTGCGTAATAGCGCGTGGGACAACTGATCTCGGCTATCGGGTGATCGTACCAGAGCACCTGGAGAAGCATCTGGTTATCGAAGATGAAGTCGTCTGAGTTCCCTTCCAGTGGAAGCTCCTCAAGGACCTTTCGGGAAAAGGCCCGGTAGCCCGTGTGATACTCGGAGAGCTTGGCGCCCGTGAAAAAATTCTCGAAGAGCGTCAGGAACCGGTTGGCTGCGTATCGCCACAGCGGCATGCCGCCGCGAAGGGCATGCCCGCCCAGGATGCGGGAGCCCAGGACACACTCGTAAAGCCCGTTGCCAATGAGCGAAGCCATGGCCGGGATCAACTTGGGCGTGTACTGGTAATCGGGGTGCACCATGATGACGATATCGGCGCCCTCCTCCAGGGCCATCCGGTAGCAGGTCTTCTGGTTTGCCCCGTAACCCCTGTTCTCGGCATGCCGGTGGACTCTTACACCATTCAGAGTTCGCGCGAGTGCCGCAGTCTCGTCGTGGCTCGCGTCATCGACCACGATAACCCGGTCCACGACCCCCTGGGCCATGACCTCCTCGAAGGTCTTCATGAGGGTCTGCGCCGCATTGTAGGCAGGCATGACCACGATGACTGTTTTCCCTGCAAACATAATTCCCCTCGCTATCTCGTGGAAATTCCCCTTACCTCGTAGACAGCGTAACCGTTCGATTCATAAACCTTAATCATGCATTTCGCAAGCATTTCCAAGACCCCCCGGACCGTTTCATCGGGGAAGTTGTCCACGAACGTCTTGATCAGGAGCTCTTCCCGTACCAGAAGATGAGTGCCCCCCAAGGATCTCAGGAAAGCCGCAAGCGTTGCCGCATCCGCCGATGATCGCACCAGGCCCCTCACGATAGCCGCCTCCAGGCCGACATGGTGGACGTACTCCCGGTTCAGGTAGTATCCTCGCCCGCTCAGGAAGAGAAGATAGACGACGGCATCGTCCGGCAGGGTTCGATTGATAAAGGCTATGGCCGGGTAGCTTCCAACCTGCCGGGAAAGGAATTCATCCCGCGACTCTGCGCCGAGGAGGTACGGCAGGGGCCGGATGTCCGCGAACCGGCTCCCCAGGTAGACGAGGTTAACGGCAAGCAGCAGGGCAACAGCGAAAAGTACCGCCTGGCCTGCCAGCCTCAGGGCATCGTTCCTGCGGCTTTGCAGCCACTCGGTTCCGTTCCGGATCCCCGTGACGGCGAGGATCGTCATGAACGGCAGGATCGGCAGGATATAGCGGATGCGTACGTCCGCCATGAAAATCGACACGAGAAAAACGAAAACGATGAACAGGAAAAAGAAGGACCGATGGCCCCATCGGTTCCCGATGAATGCAAAGGGGATCGCCAGGGCAAACAGCGGGCTCAGAACGCCGTCGAAGTGCTGCGGGGAGTGGTCCCTGCCTTCGAAAAAGATCCGCACCGGCAGCAGCAGGATCTGCCAGGCCTCTTCCCCGTACAGGAGCGACCGGTTCCGGAAGAGGCTGTATCCACCTCTTTCCGCCTCGCCGGGCACGAGAAACGCGGCCACCTCACGACCGCCGTGGATGAACGCAAACACACCGTCCATGAGCGGGTAGATCGGGTTTCCCTTCAGGATGAGATTTTTCACAAACCACGGCGAGACCACGGCCAGGGCAACCAGGAAAAAGATCACCCCCCACCGGATCGCCTGCAGCTGCTTTCCCGTATCCCTTGCGTAGAGAAAAAAGACCGTCACGCCCAGGAAGAGCCAGGAGATCAGGGCGTTGTATTTCGCGCCTGCAGCCAGACCCATGCAGACGCCGGAGAGCAATAGCCATTTCGCGTTTTCGTAGCGTCCCTCCCTCCAGCGCAAAAAGGCCAGAACGCCGGCTGTCGTGAAAAAGATCATCCCCAGATCCACGTATGCGGTTACGGATAAACGGATGACCATCGGGGTGCTGACGAAGACCAGCAAACCCAGCAGACCCCAGACCCTTCCTGCATGATCCTTCAGATATCGGTAAACGAGATATCCCGTCCCCCATCCAAAGAACAGGTGGATCAGCGCAGGCACGAGATCATTGCCGAAAAGAAGCGGCACGAGGTACAGCAGGTCGATGTTCATCGGGAAGTAACTGAAGTCGGCCCAAGGCGTCTCGACAAACCCCCCGTGGCGGATCCAGAGTTTCGGGATGGCAAGATGATGGATGAGCGCATCGCGCGATATGGGCGGTGTCAGACAGAGAAGCACCTCGATGACGAGGATCCCCGCCAGGACAGAAAGCATCGTCCAGCAGAGAAAGCGGGCGGCCACGGGCCCGCGGAAATCCTCCCGGGGGGCGCATGAGGTTTGCTGTCCTTCTTCAACCATGTTCACTCCTAAAGGCTGCCGGCCTGGGCATTCCTGAGATTCCTTTCGACGATCGGGCGGCCGGGCGCCAAGGCATTGGCCGCTGCCAGAACCTCAACGGCCTCGCGGTATTTCCCCCTCGCCATGAGAGCAACCCCAAGATTGTTGTATGCCTCCGGGTTCTGGGGGTTGAGCTTCACGGTCTCCCAGAGGTGCATCTCGGCCCCTGCGTAATCGTTCAGCTGCATCAGAGCAACGGCAAGGTGGTGATGGGCCGCCTCCTGGTCCGGCCGGATGTGGAGGGCCTCCCTGAAGTGTTCCGCAGCTGGTCCGGGCATTCGAGCTTCGAGCAGGATAAATCCCAAATAGACGTGCGCCCTGTCGTAGCGGGAATCCTCCTGCAATGCGCACTGGAAATACCGGGCTGCCTCCTGACGATCCCCCGCTTTGAATGCGCAGAGACCGAGGTTGAACAGGGCGTCCGCATATCCGGGCCGCAATTCGAGGGCCCGACGGAAGTGGGGTGCCGCCTTGCCGGAGTCGCCTGCACTCAGGTAGGTGACCCCGAGATTGTTGTGAACGACGGGGTTGGCCTCAATCACCTGGAGCGCGTGTTCGAATAGTGTGACGCTGTTGCGCCAGGTCCAGACCTGGTCCCTTGCCGTGACGGTCAACCCGACGAGAGAGACAGCCGCGAGGACCATCAGCAGCGCCTTCAAGGCGGGCCCTTTCCCGGCTTGATCCCGCAGGGCCCAGGCCAGGGCGATGAAAATCCCCACCAGGGGGATATAGGTGTACCGGTCGGCCATGGACTGCGATCCTACCTGGACGACCCCGATAACGGGAACAAGCGTTCCCAGATACCAGAGCCACCCGACCAGGACATAGGGATAGCGTCGCGCACCGCGAACCGCGAAAACCGTTACGGCTACAAGAATCAGAGCGCAGAACGCAATCTTCCATCCCGGCGGCATCCCGAAATGAGGGTAAAACATGACGAGCCCCACGGGCCACAAGGTCTTCCCCAGGTAATCGACGTAGGACACGATGGCATTGGCAAGGCGAACATCGACGGGAATTTGTTCCAGGGCAATGACGGCACCGCCGCTTCCCTGGGCGGCAAGCGTCATCACACAGGAGGCCGCCGAAAGAACGAACAGGGGGATTTTCTCGATCAGTAGGCTTCGAGCGGAGGCCGCCGCACCGTAAGTCGGGCCGCCGGTCAGTCTGTCGAATAAGGTCCTGGCTTCATCGAAGCGTCTCAACGGCCAGTAATCGAGAAGGAGCAGGACGACAGGCAGCGTAACCGCCATGGGTTTCGACATCAGCCCCAGGACAAAGCTGAAAAGCACGGCGAGGTACCGGGCCGCCGTGGGTTTCGTCACGTACGATGCATAGGCTGCGAGGCAGAGAAACCAGAAGGCGCCGCTGAGGACGTCTTTTCTCTCGGCCACCCAGGCGACGGACTCCACGTGAAGGGGGTGGACGGCAAAAAGCGCGGCAGCGAAGGCGCTTGCCCAGATTGCGCCGGTCATGGCCACGAGGGCGGCAAACAGCAGGAGGGCGCCTGCCGCGTGTATCTGCACGTTCGTCCAGTGATGGCCGCCTGCGTTGAGCCCGTAGAGCTCCACGTCGAGCATGTGGGACACCCATGTAACGGGGTGCCAGTTGGCCACATCGAAGGCTGAAAAGGCCCAGCGGAGCCCCCCGGCCGCAAGGCCTTCCTGGACGATGCGGTTCTCCGTCACGTAAGCTGTATCGTCAAAGGCAACGAATTCGAACTGCTGCACCGGCCAGTACAGCAGAAGCGTGATGCCCACGAGGGCAACACCGGCCAGAATCACCCTGTACCGGCGATCTCTGGCGGTCGGTCTTAGACGGAATACACCCATTGAATATTTCACCGGTTTCCGGGATTCTTCGCAATCAATCCGCCGGGCGGGACCCGGCTTCTGAATCCGATAAAACTACTGCAATTCCTTTGCCGTTTGAGCGACCGGCACGGGGAAAAGCCTTCCGGAGAAGAATTGGCGGTTCCCGGCAAAAAAGCGGGGGGCAGCGAATGACTCGCTGCCCCCGTCCGGATGAAATATCTGTGCGCCGTGAATCAGGTTAAACGATTCTCACTGAGCGGGCATGGTGATCAGGCCGCCGCTCGTTACCGTACCGGTTTCCTTGCCGCTGGGCAGCGAGGCATGGGAGAGCGTAATCTGGCCCGTTGAGACGGTCATTGTGCCCGCGCCAAAGCCCACGTTGGGCGACTTCTGATAGCCCGAGGCCGTCAGCTTCGCCAAGGCGTCCGCGGTACCCGTCGGGAAGTCGGAGAAATAGGCCTGTGCCGCCGTGTAGGCGTTCTTGAGGTCCGCGTTGAGCTCGGCCCTGAAGCCGCGTTTGCGGTATTCGGTGAACTGCGGGATGGCGATCGCAGCCAGGATGCCGATGATGGCCACGACGATCATGAGCTCGATCAACGTGAAGCCCTTTTGCCCTCTTTTCTTCGTGAAATAGCTGATCATGATAACCTCCTGTCGAATCGTGATTCTTTCATTTGGTACTTATGCCACTGCGCCTTCCCTCTCGATTCCTGGGCCAGTCTGCCTTTTTCGGATCGACTGCCCCCTCTTCCGAAAAAAAAGCGGGGGCAGAGATTCTTGCTGCCCCCTCGTTGGGTTGAGTTGAATGGTTGCCTTAGGACCAGGTCAAACCGATTCTCACTGAGCGGGCATGGTGATCAGGCCGCCGCTCGTGACCGTGCCGGTGGTCTTGCCGCTGGGCAGCGACGCATGAGAAAGCGTGATGGAGCCCGTGGAAACGGTCATGTCGCCGGACGCGAAGCCCACGTTGGGCGACTTCTGATAGCCCGAGCCTGTCAGTTTGGCCAGAGAGCTCGCAGAACCCGTGGGGAAGTCGGAGAAATAGGCCTGTGCCGCCGTGTATGCGTTCTTGAGGTCCGCGTTGAGCTCGGCCCTGAAGCCGCGTTTGCGGTACTCGGTGAACTGCGGGATGGCGATCGCAGCCAGGATGCCGATGATGGCCACGACGATCATGAGCTCGATCAACGTGAAGCCCTTTTGTCCTCTTTTCTTCGTGAAATAGCTGATCATGATAACCTCCTGTCGAATCGTGATTTTTTTATTTTCGTTCTTTTCGCCTTCTGATTTGTCTGCCTCAGACTGAACACTCTCTTTTCTTACTCTAGGATCAACCCCCCTTTCGCATCGTCCTTTTTTATATTCCATTGTTTAGTCGTCTGTTTCCGGTTCTCGTTTCTCACATATCGGGCATGGTGATGAGGCCGCCGCTCGTGACCGTGCCGGTGGTCTTGCCGCTGGGCAGCGAGGCATGAGACATCGTAATCGTGCCCCCGTTGACGGTCATGTCGCCGGACGCGAAGCCCACGTTGGGCGACTTCTGATAGCCCGAGCCTGTCAGTTTGGCCAGGGAGTTGGCTGAACCCGTGGGGAAGTCGGAGAAATAGGCCTGCGCTGCGGTGTAGGCGTTCTTGAGGTCGGAGTTGAGCTCGGCCCTGAAGCCGCGCTGTCGGTATTGTGTGAGCTGCGGAAGAGCAATGGACGCCAAGATGGCAATGATCGCGATGACGATCATCAGTTCGATCAGCGTAAAACCCTTCTCCTTCTTTTTCTTTATGAACCAGCCGGTCATCTATCGATCTCCTTTCCGGTTTTTTATCCCATCACCCGGGCCCGTTTTTACTTTTTTCCCGATCTCCGGGTTTTCATCGGCAGAAACGCCGTCTTTGTTATTCTCTTATCTTCCTGACTCTCAGATTTTCTTTCTGACCCTGGTTGAGCAAATCGCATGCCATTGCATGAGTTTTTTTGATATTCATATATTTAACATATTATCAAATACTTACCGTTCATTATTTGCCTTCTGCGCGTCGGTTCCAATCCTTTGTGTACCGGGAGAAAGTGATGGATCTCATCAGTTCCTGATGAACTTCAGCAGCTCCCCTCTCCTTCCCCGTTCTCCATGTTGAGCTTCTCGATACGATGTCGCAGGCTGGGGAAACTCACCCCGAGAAGCAAGGCCGCCTTCGTCTTGGAACCCTTGGCCTTCTCGAGGGCTTTTACGATAATCTCCCGCTCGAATCTCTCCAGTTCCCCGTTGAGATCGATCCCTGTCTCCGGGAATTTCCCTGCCGGCACGCTCGATGCGGCTGTGCCGCTGCCCTCTTCCGCGATGATCAGGTTCTCGGGAAGGATGATGCTCGAGCTCTCCAGGGCGACGCTGCGCTCGATGATGTTCTCCAGCTCACGGATGTTTCCCGGGAACGGGTAGCCCATGAGCAGCTCCAAGGCATAGGTCGATATCCTTTTGACCTCCTTGCCGAACTCCCGGGCGTATTTCTCGATGAAGTACTGCGCCAGGAGGGGGATGTCCTCCTTGCGTTTTCTCAGCGGCGGAATGTGGATCGGGATCACGTTCAGCCGGAAGTAGAGGTCCTCGCGGAATTCGCCCTTCTTCACCTTCGCCTGGAGGTCCTGGTTGGTCGCCGAGACGATCCGGACGTCGACCTTGATGTCCTCGGAGCCGCCGATCCGGCGGATCGTCCTCTCCTGCACGACGCGCAGCAGTTTGACCTGCAGGATGACGGGCAGCTCGGCGATCTCGTCGAGGAAGATCGTCCCGCCCCGCGCGACTTCGAAGAGACCCGCACGGTCGGCGTGCGCCCCCGTGAAGGAGCCCTTCATGCAGCCGAAAAGCTCGCTCTCCAGAAGGTTTTCCGGAATGCCTCCGCAGTTGATCGCCACGAAGGGCCTGCCCTTGCGCGCGCTGTTGTCATGGATGGCCCTGGCCACAAGCTCCTTGCCGGTCCCGCTTTCCCCCAGGATGAGCACGTTGGCCGGCGTCTCGGCCACCTTGCGAATCAGGGCATAGACCTTCTGCATCTCCTTGCTTCGCCCCACCATGGTCCCGAAATAACGGGCGTCCTGCCCCTGTGGCGGGGGAACAGAAACATCCTTGCGGGCTGTCTCTTTCTTGTCGATGGCATCCCGAACGATGGCCAGCATGTCATCGACATTGAAGTTCTTCTCGACGTAGTCGTAGGCTCCCTCGCGCATGGCCGCCAGGGCCGTCTCCCCGGACGCGAAGGCCGTCAGCAGGATCACGGCCGTGTCCGGCGCCGTCTCCTTGACGCCCTTGAGCAGGTCGATCCCGTCCACCCGGGGCATTTTCAGATCCGTGATGACCAGATCGAATTTTTTCTTCCGGATGATCTCGAGCGCCGCGGCCCCGTCATCGGCCGTCATGACCTGGTAGCCCGCTCGGGACAGCATGATGTCGAGGACGTCCTGCATGCCCCTGTCATCGTCGACGACGAGGATCCGTTCCATATCCGCTCCTTAGCCTGCCGCCCCACCAGCCACCGCGCGATGTATGGGGAGATTCGTTTCCACCGGGTCGACCTTTTCCCCCGGCTCGATCCGGTCAGGCGCAATCCGCGGAAGCCGCATCGAGAACCGGGTCCCTTCGCGGGCGTCGCTCCGCACCGCGACGCTGCCCCCGTGGTTCTCCACGATCCGCCTCACGATGGCGAGCCCCAGTCCGCTTCCCCTCTCCTTGGTCGTATAGAAAGGTTCCCATATCTTCTCCAGATGTGCCGGGTCGATACCTGAGCCGGTATCGCCGATCTCGATCCTCACGGCCGGAGATTCCCCGTCGATCCCGTCGGGACAGGCCGTGACACTGAGCGTGCCGCCCTCCGGCATGGCCTGCATCGCGTTGATCATCAGGTTCAGGAGGATCTGTCGGATCTCGGAGGGGTCGCCCATCACCCGAAGATCCTGCCCGAGGGTTTTCCGGACCTCCACGTGGGGATTCCATTCCGCGCCGTAGGCGAGCGACTCGATGACATCCTCCACGATCCGGCCAATGTCGGTTTCCGACCGCCTGCCCAGGTTCGATCGCGCCATGAGCAGGAAATTTCTCACGAGACTCTCCATCTGGTCCTTCGCCCGGAGGATGACCTGCATGAGCCGCTCGTCCGTGGGCTCGAGCTTCAGGTCCCGATGGAGAATCTGGATGGAGCCGCTGATGGACTGAAGCGGGGTGCGCAACTCGTGGGCAAGCCCCGCCGCCATCTGTCCGATGAAGGCCAGCTGTTTGTTTTTTTCGCCTTCCCGCTCCATCTCCTTGAAGGAGGTCAGATCCTGGAAGATCAGGATGCTTCCGATCTTCACGCCTCGCTCGAAGAGGGGGGATTCGGAGATGCCCAGGATCAACGACTCCCCGGATTTTTTCCGGATCACGATCTCGAATCGCTTCCGTTGACGCTTTTTCTCTTCAGACTCGATCGGAGGCTCCAGCGGCGAAATGATGGCCGAGACCCCGGGAAAGATTTCCTCGATGCTGCGGTTGCCGACCTCCCCGAAGGCGTAACCGGATATCTCCTCGGCGGCGCGGTTGAAGGAACGGATATGCCCCTCGAGGTTGACCGTCAGGATGCCCGTGTCGACGGACTCGATGATGCTTCGGTGCAGAAGATCGAGCCGGTCGAAGGCCGTTGCCTTTTCAGCCAGCAGGCGCTTGGTCTTGCGTTCCTGCTCGACGACAAAACTCGTCAGCAGCGCAATGAGGAAAAAAGAGGCCACATGGGTGATGGCCCGGGTGATGATGTAGCTCCGGGTCAGTTCCCCCCTGGGGACGATCCCCTCGTCATAGAGGAACTCGAAGATGGCTGAGATGTCGATGTTGATGAGCACCACGTAGCACAGGCTGCTCAGGGCCGCGATCGATAGCCCTCCCTTCCGGCCCATCAACAGGGTCGAGTAAATGATCACGAGCGAGTACAGGACCGAATAGACGCTGTCTATACCTCCTGTGACCAGAACGATCCCTGTCACGAAGATCGCGTCGAAGACGGACTGGATGGCGATATTCATCCTGAAATAGCGCGTCGTCCTGGGCAGGACGAGACAAACGACCGAAAAGACGTAGATGGCCGAGATGAGGAAATAGCTGGTCCAGAGATACTCCTCCGGCAGCTGCCTGAGGGCGCGGAACTGGATGAAGATGGTCACGCCGAGGAAATAGGAAACGACGGCGATTCGCGAAAAGACGATCCACCGTGTGTTCCTCTCTGCCTGATCCTTTTCGATGAGCTGACTTCCCGTCATAGCACGAAATGATCCCTCTGACGATTCCCGCCTCCCGGGCAGGGTCGTGCGCAAAAAGGTTTCACCTGTTACTTTCGTCACATTTCCGGCAATCTTTAGCTTTTCCTGCCACAGCACGTTGACAGATGTCAGAGAATGTGTTTTGAACTCTTCTATCCGGCACGCTGACCTCCTTCCATCCAGGCAGCAGTTTTGAAACCACTCACTGCCAATGGGCAATGAGCGATTCCCTAACGGAACCGCGCAGCCGATGGTAAGGTTGAACGTGTGATCAAGAGGCCGCTTTCCATCCTGCTTTTTTTCTTCATCGGCGGTATCGTCCTCGGGTACACCACCGAAATTCCCCGTCCATGGCTCCTGGGATCCTTCGCCTGCGGCCTGATCCTCTCCCTGCTTGCCTGCATCGCCCGCCGGCATGCCCCGGCATTCTGCCTGGCCGGGCTCTGCTTCTTCACCCTCGGAATCCACGGAATCAGCACGATCCTGTACGATGACCCTGACCCGGATCACATCGCACACTGGGCGGAAAAGGGGAAGGTGGTCCTCGACGGAATCGTTTGTGAAAACCCGAGGGTCTCTGAGGACAGGACGTCCCTCGTGCTGGAGGCCTCGCGGATTTCCGGAGAAGGGTTTTCCCGGGTCGTAAGCGGGAAACTGCTTCTCTCAGTCGGGGAAAACACTCGTCTTTTCAAGGTCGGGGATCTCATCCGGACGGAGACGCGCCTCAAGCACCCCCGAATCTTCGGAAACCCCGGCGCCTTCAATTACGAGCGCTACCTCCGGCTACAGGGGATCCGGGTGAGGGGTTTCGTCAACGACCACCGGAAGATCGTTCTGATTCGCGAGGGTCAGGGGCACCCCCTGCGTCAGGCCCTTGAGCAGTTCCGGACCCGGATCCGGGACCGCATACGCGCCCAGGCCCCCTACCCCGAGGGGACCCTGATCCAGGCCATGACCCTGGGGGAGCAGAGCGAGGTCCCCCGGGCGATCCAGGACCGGTTCAACCGGACGGGGACTTCCCACATCATTGCCATCTCGGGCTTCAACGTGGGGATCATCGCCCTGATCTCTTTCTTCTTCGTCCGGACGCTGCTGAAATCCTCGGAGTACCTGCTTTTGCGGTTCAACATCCAGAAGCTCTCGGCCCTGTTTGCGTTTGCGCCCGTCGTGTTTTATGCCTTCGTCGCAGGGCTCGGCATGTCCACGATAAGGGCCCTGCTCATGACGCTGGCCCTGCTCCTCACCATTTTGATGGGCCGCGGCAGAGACCTTTTCAACACCCTGGCTCTGGCAGCCTTCGCCATCCTGGTGCTGTCGCCCGCCGCCCTGTTCGACATTTCCTTCCAGCTTTCTTTTACGGCCGTTGCGGCGATCCTGCTTTTCATGCCGGGCATCACGGAGCGGCTGACGGCGTGGAAAAAAAGGGCGGAAGGACGCTCCGCGAGGCTGTGCAGGAGAATCACTGCTGACCTTACCCTCTTCATTGCCGTCTCTGCCGCCGCCACCCTGGGTACCTTGCCCTTCATCGTGTACTACTTCAACCGCGTCTCCAACATCACCCTCGTGGCCAACCTGCTCCTGGTACCGATTCTCGGTTTTGTCGTTCTGCCTCTCTCCATGGTGCTGATTCTCGTTGCGCCGCTCTCCGATACCCTCTCGGCCGTTCTCGTCGACGTTACCGCCTGGCTGACCCGCCTGTGTCTTGATCTCAACGACTGGCTAGCCGCCCTCCCGGGGGCCTCCTCGATCATCACGACGCCCACCGTTGCGGAACTTGCGGCCTACTATGTCCTGTTGATCACAGCGGCCCTGCTGCTGGGTCTGCCCGGCCGCGCCACGGCGGAGGTGCCTCTCTTCCGCACCCGGCGAAAGGCGCTTGCCGTCATGACTCTGGCTCTGATTTTCCTCGCCGGCGATGCCGCGTGGCTTCACAGGAAACTGGAGAACCGGGACGCCCTTCGTGTCACCTTCCTCGATGTGGGCCATGCCAGTTGTGCCCTCGTCGAATTCCCGGGCGGAAAACGGATGATCATCGACGGGGGCGGCTCCTACAACGATCGTTTCGACATGGGCCGCTATGTCGTCGCTCCCTTTCTGTGGCACGAACGGATCGGAGCGATCGACACGGTTGTCCTGACGCATCCCCACCCGGATCACGCAAACGGCCTCCCTTACATTTTGGACAATTTCGACGTGAAGGAGGTCTGGACAAACGGTGACGAAACCCTCGTCGACCTGGGCGCCGCCCTGACGGAGAAGATGAGGCAGAAAGGCATCACGCCGCGCTTCCTCACATCGAAATCGGCGCCGATCGACATCGGCGGGGTGCACATCAGAGTTCTCAACCCCGGGACAGGCCCCTCTGCGGACACGGTACTCAGCGACCGGGAGATCAACGAGCGCTCGCTTGTGCTGCAACTCCGCTGGGGTGAAACGGCCTTCCTGCTCCCTTCGGATATCGGAGAGCCCACCGAGTCGACAATTGCATCACGGATCAAAGACCTGAAGAGTGAGGTCCTGCTTGCGCCGCACCACGGATCCCCTTACTCCGGCTCGCAGCGCTTCCTTCGAGCCGTCCGGCCCGAGACGGTCATCATCAGCACGGGGCGCACCGTCCGCGACGATGTCCTCGGGCGATACCGGCAGACGGGGGCTTCCGTCTTACGCACCGACGTCCACGGGGCTGTCCGCGTCACCGCCGACGGCCGGCGTTACGAGGTCGTTCCCTTCAAAAACCCATGATTTATATTGCCTTTCAGGAGGGATTGTGTTAGCAATTCAGGTTCAAATTCAGCTGTTGGGTGCTGTACCATCATGAAGATCATTACCGCCGTCAGGGGCTTCAAAGACATCCTGCCCGGCGAATCGGAAAAGTGGCAATACGTGGAGGGGAAGGCCCGGGAAATCTTCGGGAATTTCGGGTTTCGCGAGATTGTACTCCCCATTCTGGAGAAGACGGAGCTTTTCAAGCGCTCGATCGGCGAGACGACAGACATCGTCGAAAAGGAGATGTACACCTTCACGGACCGCGGGGATGAATCCCTGACTATGCGTCCCGAGGCCACGGCATCGGTCATGCGGGCCTATCTCGAGCACAGTCTTTACGCATCGGAAAGCGTGGTGAAGCTCTACACCATCGGCCCCATGTTCCGCCGCGAACGCCCCCAGAAAGGGAGGTTCCGCCAGTTCAACCAGCTCAACGCGGAACTGCTCGGTTCGAAGGACCCGCGCGTGGACGCCGAGGTCATCCTGATGCTCATCCACTTCCTGCGGGGCGTCGGCGTATCGGATGCACAGCTCGAGATCAACTCCCTGGGCTGCCCGGCCTGCCGCCCGGCATTCCGGGAGGTGATCCACGCGTACCTGACCGGAAAGAGTGACGGCCTCTGCGAGGATTGCCAGAGGCGCCTTTCGACGAACCCGCTCCGGGTCTTCGACTGCAAGGTGGAAGGCTGTAAAGAGATCGTCTCCACGGCACCGCTGCTGATCGAATTTTTATGCGGGGAGTGCCGCGATCACTTCGGCGAGGTCCAGGCGTGCCTCCGGCAGTTCGACACCCCCTTCACTGTCAACGCGCGGATGGTCCGCGGTCTGGATTACTACACGAAAACGGCCTTCGAGGTCACCACGGGGGCCCTGGGCGCCCAGAACGCAATCGCGGGTGGCGGCCGCTATGACCGGCTCGTCGAGGACCTGGGGGGCCCCGAAAGCCCCGGCATCGGCTTTGCCGTGGGCCTGGAGCGCCTCATCGCCGTTGCCCCCATTCCCGATGAGGGCGTCATCGGGAAACCTGATCTCTTCATCGCCGCCCTTGGGAAGGAAGCGCAGAATTTCGCCTTCGTGCTCTGCAACCGCCTGCGGATGGCGGGTGCCCGCATCGAGACGGACTACGGGGCACGGAGCCTCAAGAGCCAGATGAAGCGCTCCGACAAGCTGGGGTGCCGCTACACGCTCATCCTGGGCGAACGGGAGCTTCAGGAAAAGCAGGCCCTTCTGCGGGATATGAAAGGAAGCGCTCAGCATCCCATCGGGCTCGATGACGCCGAGAACACGATACTGAGCATGCTCTCGAAGAAGTGACCGGGGGCGCGTCCCGCAAGCCCCGCCCTGTGGGCGGGGAGCTTCACATTGGACAGTTCGACAACAGCTGGATGCAAGACCACAACATGCAGAGGGTAAGAAGGTTTGAAGGTAAGAAGGTTGGAGAAGCGCGGGATACGCGATCAGCCGCCGCCGAATCCAACGTTCTCACCCTCTCACCCTCTCAACGTCTGCTTTTTACAGGGAGGTAATAACCCTTGTCCGACTTCATTACGAAAATCAAGAGAACCCACTACTGCGGGCACCTCAACGCGGACGCCGCAGGGAAAGAAGTGGTCCTGATGGGCTGGGTCCATCGCCGACGCGACCACGGCGGGGTCATCTTCGTCGACCTGCGCGACCGCGAAGGCATCGTTCAAGTCGTCTTCAACCCCGAGGTACAGGCCGATTCCCACAAGGAGGCCCACCGAATCCGCAGCGAATACGTCCTGGCCCTGAAGGGAACGGTGCGCAAACGACCCGAGGGTATGGAAAACCCCGAACTCCCTACCGGCGGGATCGAGGTGATGGTCCATACGCTTGAAATCCTCAGTGAAGCGAAAACCCCTCCCTTCGTTCTCGACGCTGACGTGGAGATCTCGGAAAACATCCGTCTCAAATACCGCTACCTCGATCTGCGCAGACCGGAGCTTCAGCGGAACATCCTCCTGAGGAGCCGGGTAGCCGCCGCAACACGGGAGTACTTCATCTCCAAAGGATTCATCGAGGTGGAGACGCCCATGCTCGCGAAGAGCACGCCCGAGGGTGCCCGCGATTACCTGGTTCCCAGCCGCGTCAACCAGGGGACGTTCTATGCGCTTCCCCAGTCGCCGCAGACGTTCAAGCAGCTCTTGATGATCTCGGGCTTCGACCGCTATTTCCAGATCGTCAAGTGCTTCCGCGACGAAGACCTGCGGGCCGATCGCCAGCCCGAGTTCACCCAGATCGACGTGGAAATGTCCTTCATCAACGAGGAGGACATCATTGATACCATGGAAGGCCTCATGGCCTACATTTTCAAGGCCGGGACGGGCCGGGAGCTCAAGATTCCTTTCC